>Ga0315910_10000049_pt1 | contig 194003 bp, 142 predicted proteins | sample EdamamesoilMG_FD_204470 | JGI IMG/M metagenome (GOLD analysis project Ga0315910, IMG submission 204470) | Garden soil microbial communities collected in Santa Monica, California, United States - Edamame soil | ecosystem: Environmental > Terrestrial > Soil > Garden | place: USA: California...
ACGGGCATCGTATCCTTTGCCGAAGATCGTGGAGGTGAGCTCTACATCATCCACGGACCGGACGGGTACATCGCGCGGATCGATCCCTCCTGAGGTTCGCACTAGTGCCCCGACCGATGAATTCTGTCCTTGGAGGACGCGGTTAGCGTCCACCAAGGTCAGAATTCATCGGTCGGGGCACTAGAACAGCTCGCGTGCCAGGGACAGGTCCTGCGCGAGCACGAGAAGGTGATAGTCCGGAGTGAACTCCAACGCGTGGACCTTCTTGTACCCGGCGCCGACGCTCGCGAGGAACAGCTTGTGTTCGTAGGGGAACACCGGGTCATAGGTGGCGTGGTTGCTCGAGACCACGACCACGAGGTCCGGCGCATGTCCCAAGACGTAGTATGGGTCGTCCCGCCCTTCCGTCGCGATGCGAGGTTCATTGAGCCCGAACGTGTCGAGGACATTCCATCCGGAGTGGTAACCCACGGCTCCGACATCGAGCAGGGCGATCGTTCGATTCGTGCGTGGGATCTTGCGGAGGTCGTGAGCAAGGCGGACATGCGCCGAGGTGAGGCCTCGGGCGTACGATCCCTTCTCTCCGAGATGTCCCGGCAGCATTTGGAGCATGGCAGCGATCGCGTTGCCGAGGACGAGCGCAACGAGAACCGCGACCACGAGGGGGCGGGGGTCATGAGCGACCGTCCCCGGGTGAATGCCTGCTGGGCTCCCGAGTCGGGATACCCAGCTCGTGATCGTGCCGCTGAGGTGGACGATCCCGATGCCTACGCATGCGCACAATAGAGGAACCAAGGGGTAGAGATACCGATGGTTGTACGCCATCAGGGGCGCAGGCTCGAGGAGGAACAGAAACAACGCGAGGGCGGCTGCGAGCGCCGGTCGTAGCCGCGTGGGGGCCTGGAGCACTCCAATGGACAGCGCGATCCCGACGACGGGTCGCGCGACCGCGAATTCCCAGACGAATGCCCAGGCTTCGCCGAGTCCGGCGAGCAGCTGGGGCTGGTCCACTGCCTTGACGTAGAACGGCAGCGGAAAGAGGAGCCCATACGTTTCGATGCGCCACGAAAAGTAGAGCATCGCCGGTGCGAGGTATCCTAGGACTACCGCGCGCCGGAGCCGTCGCCGATTCTCTCCCTCGAGGTTGCGATCCAAGAGCGCAAAGATCACGAACAGCGCGAGGTTGCCCTCGGGACGCGTGAGCCCGGTGGCCAACCCAAGCACCGAGAGGAGGCGAAAGCCGTTGGGCGTTGGACGACGAGCCACACGCGTCGCACAGAGCATCGTGCTCGCCAGGAGTGTGGTGAAGAGGGCCGTGTCCATGCCCGAAACCGCGTGGACGGCCGTGGCAACGTCGGTGGTGAAGATCGTCCCGGCGACCAGGCTCGCGACGGTGCGCTCCCAGGGTCGGCGGAGTGCCAAGGCCTCGCGGGCGATGGCCATGGTCACCACCACGGTGGCGAGGGTGGCGATGACGCCGAGTCCTTTGGCCACCGCCACTGCATCGCTCATGAGGAGGTGCGCGGGAGCCAGGAGCGTCGTCCAGAGGAAGGACGTGTAGCCCTCGGCGGGTGCGGTCCCTGGATTCCAGGTGAGGCCAACGCCTTGGGCGAGATGGCGCGCATAGCGAAGCGTGATGTACGTATCGTCGACCGTGAAGGGCCAGAATGCGATGCTCAACCAAACGAAAGGCACCAAGACGACGATTGCGAAGGCCGCGTTGGCCCTCGCCGGTAGCCCTTCGAGGAGCATTCACTCCGGGTCTTAGCAGCTCCGCGCAAAAGTCGAATGACGGTGAGTGCGCCTTTGACGTCCTGGCCTCCAAAGGACGCGAAAATTCGAGCGTCGGGAACAGCCGTGCGGGAACTCCCGACCGCGCAGAATCGCCACACTGCGGCTCTTGCGTTGCGGCCGATCCGTCGTGGCCTCCCGTGTTCTCGGCGGCCCGAAGGGGCGTGCGACTCTGCCCAGGCGCGAGGTGATTCGCACGAAATCGCCGGTTGAGAGCCGTTCCAGAACCTCCGGGTAGGGCTCTCCACGGCGGACCACGCATGACCCGCCAAGAAAACTACCCGTGAGGCGTGGTGTGGGAACACCAATTGCAACGCGTCCGACTCAGCACGAGCGGCCCAAGAGCGCTCCACCCGGAGAAGGATTCGTATGCGCATCGCACAGGTCTCACCCCTCTACGAGAGTGTTCCCCCGAGTTGCTACGGCGGAACCGAACGGATCGTCTCGTTTCTCACCGAGGAGCTCGTTCGGCTCGGTCACGACGTGACCTTGTTTGCGTCGGGCGACTCTCGGACCGCGGCTGAGCTCGTTGCGGTCTGCCCCGAGGCCCTCCGCTTGTCCCCGGCCCGTGACAAGTTGTGCCAGCACATCTATCTGATGGAACAGGTTGCACGCCGCGCACACGAGTTCGATCTGATTCATTGGCATATCGACTATCTGCACTTTCCGCTCTCGCGTCGCCTCAAGACGCCGCACCTCACCACGTTGCATGGCCGTCTGGATCTACCCGAGCTCTCTGTCGTCTACGATGAGTTCGGCGACATGCCGGTCGTGTCGATCTCTCATTCGCAACGCGAACCGTTGCCACAGGCGTGGTGGTTTGGGAACGTCTATCACGGCATCCCCGGTGGCAGCGCGGAGATCAAACAGACCTCGGATGGGTACCTGGCTTTCCTGGGCCGAATCTGTCCGGAAAAACGTGTCGATCGTGCGATCGAAATCGCCAAAGCCGTGAATCGTCCGCTCAAGATCGCCGCGAAGGTCGACCCCGCCGATCGTGACTACTTCAAGCAGGAGATCGAGGGCCTCCTCGAACATCCACTCATCGAGTTCCTCGGCGAGATCGGCGACGACGAGAAACCCCGCTTCCTGGGAGAAGCCGCCGCTCTGCTGTTTCCCATCGATTGGCCGGAGCCGTTTGGTCTCGTCATGATCGAATCCATGGCCCGGGGAACCCCCGTGATCGCGTTTCGGCACGGATCCGTCCCGGAGATCATCGATCACGGCCTTACCGGGTTCGTCGTCGACGACATGGAAGCCGCCGTCGAGTGCACGAAGCGCGTCGGTGAGCTCGATCGCAGGGCCATTCGCGCGGTATTCGAGGAACGGTTTTCGGCGACGCGGATGGTGCTCGACTACCTGGAGCTCTACGAGAACCTTTGCTACATCCCCAGGATTCCGAGATCGGCGGGCAACTCGATCTCCCCGCACGATTCGGCCGTGAACCTCCGCCGCCTATAGGAGCGAATAGCCATGGTCGCCCACGTCTCTGCCAATGCAGTCCCCGCCAATTCCTCCGCCGAAGAAGACCGCTACACGGTGCATGCCCCTGCTTCGGTCCATGATGGAAGCTCGCGCGTCCTCAAACACGATGAGACTTTCGCGGTGTTGGACCGACAGGCCAATATCCCGAAAGTCGCGACGAGCCACGGTTTGTACCACCGGGGCACGCGACACCTCTCGGAGTTTGGACTCGGGATCAACGGCGCGCCGTTGCTCCTCCTCGGCTCTTCCGTGTCGCACTCGAACTCCGTGCTCACCGTCGATCTCTCCAATCCGGGCTTGGTCGAGGGTGGTCAGGTCGTGGCTCACGCCGGCGAGCTGCACATCCAACGCACCTGCTTTCTGTGGGAAGGCGCGCGGTACGAGCGGTTGCGCATCACGAACTTCAGGAGCCAAGCGCTGAGCGTCCAGTTGGCGTACTCATTTTCGGCCGACTTCGTGGACCTGTTCGAAGTGCGCGGGACACCTCGTGAGAAACGCGGTGTGACACAGCAGCCGCGGCACGACGAGGATCGCGTCACCTTCATCTACGTGGGGCTCGACCAGGTCGAGCGTAGAACCCACGTGATCTTCGATCCTCGTCCCGCACGGCTCGGGCCGCATTCCGCGGTGTTCGACGTTCATCTAGAACCACAAGCGAGCCGTGAGTTCGTCACGACGGTGGTGTGCGAGAACGACTCCGGCGAGGTCGGCGAGGCGAAGGTCCGGAGCCTGCGTAGGCCAGGGTCGTTCGATACGGCCATGGGCGCGCTCGGGGCTCGGGCGGAGGAGTTTCAGCGCGAGGCGTGCTCCATTCGCTCCGACAATGACCATCTCGTCGCGTGGATGGAGCGGTCGGCGGCAGACCTGGCCATGATGGTCACGCGCACCAGGCATGGCCTCTATCCCTACGCTGGCGTTCCGTGGTTCAGCACCGCCTTTGGTAGGGATGGCCTCATCGCCGCGTACCAATCGTGCTGGTTTCATCCGGAGATCGCGCGGGGCGTGCTCTCGTTTCTTGCCTCGTATCAAGCGACCCACGCAGACGCAGAACGCGACGCCGAGCCCGGGAAGATCCTTCACGAGCTTCGTGAGGGTGAGATGGCCGCGCTCCGGGAGATCCCGTTTGGCAGGTACTACGGCAGCGTGGATTCCACGCCGCTCTTCGTGATGTTGGCGCGGACCTACTTCGACGCGACCCACGACGTAGATACGCTCGCAGCGCTGCTGCCGAGCATACGCCATGCCATCAACTGGATCGAGCGCTACGGGGACTGCGATGGTGATGGCTTCGTGGAGTATGGGCGCCGGAGCGCAAACGGGTTGGTGCAGCAGGGGTGGAAGGACTCGAGCGACTCCGTGTGGCACGCGGACGGAAGCGACGCGCCGGGCCCCATCGCGCTGTGTGAAGTCCAAGGGTACGCGTATGCGGCCTACGTTGCCGGTGCGCGGATCTGCGGGGCGCTGGGCCACACGCGTGACGCCGAGCGCCTGGAGAACAAGGCGGCGGCGCTCCGGGCTGCGTTCGACGAGGCCTTCTGGTGTGATGAGATCGGTACCTACGCGCTGGCGCTGGATGGGCAGAAACGTCCATGCCGGGTCCGCAACTCCAACGCGGGTCATTGCCTATGGTCGGGCATTGCGCTGCCGCATCGGGCGGCCGTCGTCGCGGAGACCCTACTGAGCCCGACGATGTTCTCGGGTTGGGGCATTCGGACCATCGCGTCATGCGAGGCGCGCTACAACCCAATGTCGTACCACAACGGCTCCGTGTGGCCGCACGACAACGCCATCATCGCGGAAGGGTTCGCGCGATATGGCTTCAAGGAGGCTTCCGCTCGGGTCTTCGAAGCTTTGTTCGACCTCAGCAAGGAGGACGATCTGCACCGGTTGCCGGAGCTCGTCTGCGGGTTCGCGCGAGATGGTGACCGCGGTCCGGTGGGTTATCCCACGGCCTGTGCGCCCCAGGCGTGGTCGGCCGCGTCCGTCTTTGCGCTGCTCCGGGCCGCGACGGGCTTGACGCTCGACGGGGCCAAGGGAAGCGTGTGTTTCGATCTCCCCGTCCTTCCGTCGCGGGTGAACGAGGTCACGTTCGATGGGCTGCGCGTGGGCAACCACCGCGCCACCGTCCAACTCTACCGTGCGCACGGCGACATCGACGTCCATGTCCTCGACCGCGGAGGCACGGCCGAGATCGCGATTCGTAAGTAGAGAGGCACCATGGACATGCGCTATCTAGCCCTCGCGACCGACTATGATGGGACCATCGCCGCTCACGGCGACGTGGATGCCGAGACGGTTTGCGCCCTCAAGCGGTTTCGCGACGTGGGTAGGCGCCTCATTCTCGTGACTGGCCGACACCTCGAGGACCTGCGGCGTGTGTTCCCGGATCTCGGCCTCTTCGATCTCGTCGTCGTCGAGAACGGCGCGGTGCTCTACGATCCGCACCAGAACGAGCAAACCCTTCTCAGCCCCGAGCCGCCGCCGGCCCTCGTCGCCGAGCTAAAGCGTCGCGCGGTCGTTCCGTTGGACGTGGGGCGCGGGATCGTGGCCACGTGGTCGCCGCATGAGACGACGGTGCTTGGGGTGATTCGGGAGCTCGGGCTCGAGCATCAGGTCATCTTCAACAAGGGGGCCGTGATGGTGCTGGCTCCGGGGGTCAACAAGGCGTCCGGTCTACGCGCTGCGTTGGCGAAACTGGACCTCTCGCCACACAACGTCGTCGGAGTCGGCGACGCCGAGAACGACCATGCGTTCCTGCAGCTGTGCGGATTCAGTGTCGCCGTCGAGAATGCGTTGCAGACGCTCAAATCCGAGGTCGATTGGGTCACCGCCGGGCCGCGTGGGCGGGGTGTCGTCGAGCTCATCGATCGCTTGCTGGCTTCCGAAGGGGATCCCCTGCCTGGGAGCACGCGACATCGCGTGAAGATGGGCGAGGACCTCGGGACCGAGGCCCCCGTGTACCTGCCGGGCTCCGGGGAAAATCTGCTGATTGCCGGTGCGTCTGGCAGCGGCAAGAGTACGACGATGTCGGCGATCCTCGAGGGGATGGCCAAAGAGCAGTTCCAGTTCTGCCTGGTCGATCCCGAGGGCGACTTCGATGAACTCCGGGATGCGCTGGTCCTTGGCGGCGCACCTCGGACCTCGGAGCTCGATGAGGTGCAGTCCGCGCTCGCGAAGCCGGACCACAACGTCGCCGTCAACCTCCTCGCGCTCCCGCTCTTGGACCGCCCGCAATACTTCGAGCACTTGCTGCTACGCATCCAGGAGCTCCGGGCACGAACGGGTCGTCCTCATTGGTTGGTCGTCGAGGAGGCACATCACACGCTTCCTGCCGCGGGCGTCGAACCGCAGCTTCCGCGGGAGCTGCGCAACGTCATTTTCGTCACCGTGCGGCCCGATCACTTGAGTCCCTCCGTTCTGCCCGAGATCGCTCATGTCGTGACGACGGGGCGAGAGGCCAAGGCGACGCTCGAGCACTTCTTCCGGGCAATCGGCCACACGGTCCTTCTGGACGACACGCCGCTCGAGGCCGGCCAGGGACTCTACTGGACGCGTCACGCTCCGGATCGTGTGGTCGTCTTGAAGCTCCTGGCTCCGACGATCGAGCGAAAACGTCACCGCCGCAAGTATGCTCAGGGCAGACTGGGTGAGGACAAGAGCTTCTACTTTAGGGGCCCAGAGGGAGAGCTCAATCTCCGAGCCCACAACCTCTCGATGTTCGTCGAGCTCGCGCGCGGCGTGGACGAGGGGACGTGGCGATTCCACCTGCGCCAGTGCGACTATTCCGCGTGGATCGCGGACTGCATCAAGGACGAGGCGCTCGCCGACCATGTTCGTGCGATCGAAGCGGGTGAGGGCGCCGACACCCGGCAGCAGGTGATCGACGTCATCCTCGAGCACTACACGCTGCCGGAGTAGGCGACGCTCGATGCCGTCGCTCAAATGAGACAGCGGTGCGCCACGCTTGCGCGAATCGGGTGAGGCCTCGGTTGGATTCGGGGGTTCGTCCTGATCCTTTTCGCAGAAGTGTGACGCGGCGCTCGCAGGTCTGACGCTCTCGCCCCCTAGCATCCGGTCGCCCAGGGGCTGGCCCGTCATGAGCGAGATTTCGGACGAAGGAACACGGTTTCGGCGCGACCGACCGCTGGCTCCGCGCATGCTCGGCTCGGGCGGTCCCCGACGGATGCGCGCGTGCGGGGGGCTGCTGGCGCTGCTCTGCGGCTGCTCGGACCCTGCGCGAACCGCGAGCGCGCCACCCTCGGCGTCCGAGGCCGGCCTGGTCGCAACGCCGGCTCCGGAATCGGAGCCTCCGAGAGAACCCCACGAGACCATTCTCGCCGGATTGCGCAATGACGCGTCGGTATTGCCGCGTCCGCCGAGCGTCCACCCGCTGCACACAATCTACAATCGCGAAGCGGTCGTTCCGGCGATGTGTTACACGCGCACGGACGGACGCCATAACCCCTGCTACGTTTGCCATCAGAACGCGATCAAGGGGCGCCCCAACAGCATGGACGATGGGGACCTCCAGGAGGCCTACAGTTTCAGCGAGCTCGGCAAAGCCAATCATTGGCGCAATCTCTTCGAGGATCGGCGTGATCGCGCAGTTGCGATCTCCGACTCTGAAATCGTCGAATGGGTGGGGCAGGACAACTATTCCAAACTCGCACCGCGCCTGCGCGCCGCCGGATTCAAAGGCTACGTGCCAGACTTGCGCGACTTGCAGCACGGGCCGGCGGCGTTCGATGAAGAAGGCTTTGCGAAGGACGGGAGCCACTGGGTCGCGTTTTCGTACAAACCGATGCCCAGCACGTTCTGGCCGACGAACGGCGCCATCGATGACGTCATGATTCGGCTGCCGGAGGCTTTCCGTACCACGGCCGCCGGAAGCTACTCCCGCGATGTCTACAAAACGAACCTTGCCCTCGTGGAGGCAAAAATCAAAGGCCTGGTCGAGATCACGGTGCGGGGGGTGGACGAGCGCACCCTCGGAGAAGATCTCGACGGCGATGGAAGGCTTGGTCCCATCGAACGGATCGCCGGGTCGCACGAGTTCGTCGGAGCCGCCAAGGGGTGGTACTCGCTCCCCTACACGTACCCCCTGGATACCGAGTTCCTGCATTCGGTGCGCTACCTCGGCGTAGACGACCTCGGGAGCATCTATGCCCCGCCGCGCATGAAGGAGCTCCGCTACATGCGGAAGCGGTTCATGCTGACGCAACCGCAGATCTACGAGGCATACCTCCAGGAGTCCTACGACAAAGAAGCCGGCTATTTGCCGGGCTACGTCGATCGGGGGCACCACGGGCTCGACAACGAGATGGGGTGGGTGATCTCGGGGTTCATCGAGGATACCCACGGTGAGCTCCGTTTCAATACCTTCGAGGAGAACCTCGGGTGTATGGGGTGCCACTCCTCGCTTGGCTCGACCATCGACAATACGTTCAGCTTTGCGCGCAAGGTCGACGGCGCCGCCGGTTGGGGCTATCTCGAGCTGCGCGGGATGCCAGATGCTCCGACGCGTGGAGAATCTCGCGGCGAAATCGCGACCTACCTCGCGCGAGCCGGGGGGGGAAGCGAGCTGCGCAACAACCCCGAGATGGAGTCGCGGTGGTTCACGCAGGGGCAGGTCGATCCAGCCAAGCTCGCGACCGCGAAAGACGTCTACGACTTGATCGCACCCTCGCGGAGCCGTGCCCTCGAACTCAACAAGGCGTATCGCGTCATCGTCCAGGATCAAGACTTCATCTACGGGAAGGATCCTACGACGAGCCCGCCCACGAACGTCTATGAAGCGATCGACAACGAGACGTCCCCAACGCTGCCGCAGGAGCTCACGTACGCGTGGGACATCCGTCTGGACTGGCAGCCCGTGGTGAAAGCCCCTCGGGCTGCTGGGACCGGCGCGAATTAGAATCCTCAAGGTGCCTCGTCACCTTGATTCACGACTACCGTGCATTCGAGAGAGGGAGGATTGTGATGATGACAACGAGACTGAGCAGTTTTGCGGCCATGGGTGCCGTTCTCACCGTGAGCACCACGGCATTCGCCGGAGGCCCAACCTATTTCGTTCCGCTCACGGAGTCAGCACCCGTGACGGGACCCCAGAGCCACGAGGAGCTGAACGCTCCCTGGACCGCTCCGAAAGGGATGACCCAGGAGGACCTCACGAGCCTGTCCGAGGTCGAAGGCGACATCGCGCAGAGCATCGTGCGTGTCCCGGGGACGGGAACGAGCGCGTCGATGTTCGACATGGTGGCGTTCGACGCGAGCGGCAAGTACCTGTTCATCCCCCACGAAACGCCCTTTGGAGCGGGTGTCAGCCGCTACAGCCTCGAGACGGATGAGACGACGATCCTGTTCTCCGGGGATCTGGGCGGTCTCGACAACGACTGGTCCAACGACTACGCCGCGTTCGACCCCGCCACCTTCACGCCCAACGGCACGCTCTTCCTCGGCGAAGAGTGGGCCGGTGAGGGCCGAATCATCGAGGTCCTCAACCCGTTCGCTGCTCGTGCGGATATTCAGATCCGCGAGCTCCAGAGCATCGCCAACGTCGCCCACGAGGGCCTGCGTTTCAGCAAGGACGGCCGCACGATCTATTTCGTCGACGAGTGGAACTCGGGCTCGATCTACAAGTTCGTGATGACCACGGCGGGTGACTACACCCAAGGGCAAACCTTCGTGCTCAACGTCGATGCGTTCGCTGGAAACGCCGCGGACAACTACAACGAGCCGAGCAACGTCGGGCAGCCCCGCGTGGGCGCGGCCACGTGGGTTCCTCTGACAGACGAGCGCGGCACGCCGCTCACGCCCACCGATCCGTTCCGCAATGGCCCGACCAACGACCCGCGGACCGACAGTGATACCCGCGGTGGACGCCCGGCCGCCGACGAAGTGGGTTCGACGCCGTACGGTCGCCCCGAGGACATGGAGATCGGACGGCTCGCCAATGGCAACGAGGTGATGTACTTCACCGCGACGTCGGAGAATGCGATCTACGCCATCGAGCTCATCAGCGCGACCGAGGCGTTCGTCCGCCTCTCCGCCAGCGAGACCGGCACCCCGAAGAACCTCGGGTTCGCGGCGACCACGGCCGCCCTCAACTCGCCCGACAACCTCGCCCAGGACGCGCTCGGGAACATCTACGTGATCGAGGACGCCCCCAACGGTTCCTCGGTGGGCGGCGACATCTGGTTTCTGCGCGACGTCGACTCCGACGGGGTGGCCGAGTCGCTCGATCATTTCCTGAGCATTCGCGTTGCGGGCTCGGAGCACACCGGAATGATCTTCAACCCGAAGAACCACTCGCAGTTCGTCGTGTCGATCCAACACCCGACGACCACGGACCTCGACGTCGTTCCCGGTGGGTTTGGCGATGCGGTCTGGCAGTTCGACGTCAAGTCGACCGCGGCTCCTTGCCACTACAAGGACAAGGCCTGCCATACGCAGACACAGTTCATGAAGCAGCTTCAGAAGGTTTGCGCGCCCAACACGCCCAAGAAGTAGGGCGATCGCGATGGCCCGGTCCCGCGTGCTCGAGGCACGCGCGATCGGGCACTGCGTCGTCCGATCACGGTTTTAGGATCGAGCGCAGGAACGTCGCATTGTGCTCGGCCTGGCCGCGCGGCAACCGATGTCCCCCGTCGAACGCGCAGAACTCGAGCGGGGCGCGCTCGCATTCGAGACGTGTGCAGCCCTCGGGGGGAGGTTCGAGGGCCGCAGGGCAGCCCTTGTGGCGCGCCCACGTCTGCGCCGTACGCTCGCCCTGGGCAAACGCGACCACGTCGTCGCGCCGACCGTGCACGATGGTGACCGCCACGTCTCCCTCGCAGGTCGACCACGGGCCTCCCCCTCCGGCGGGGGCGATCGCGGCAACGACCCGCCCGCGCACGCAGCCGAGCAGGTTCGAAAAGTAGCCGCCGTTGGAGAAGCCGGAGGCGTAGATGCGTTTGGGATCGACGCAGTCGTCGCGAACGAACCGCTCGACCAGGGCGTCGAACAGGGCGAGGTCCCGATCACCGGCCTCACCTGCGGCGATCTGCCAGCCATCGCGCACGGCGTCGCCGAAGGCGTCGAAGCTGCGGGGTAGCCCTCGCGGAGCGACGACGATGGCATCCGCCCAGTAGGTCTCCGGTTCTGCGAGGGCGAGCGTGCGCGCAGGGTCGCCGCCCCACCCGTGCCACAGCAGCAGTAGTGGCGCGTCGCCCCGCGCTCGAGGACCGACCCAGAGTTCGAAGGTCCGTTCGACGGTGCCGACGGTGATCGTCTCTCGACGTTCGCCGGGTTCGAGCGGGCACGTCGCGGTCGGTGCGGGGGGAGGTGGGGCGGGGGCATCGACCCGCGGCGGGGTCGAGACTCCGGGCTCGCTCGCGCGGACCTCCGGTGGTGGAGCCGTGGGGCGCTCCGCCGGCGTGCTCGGCGTTTGGCAAGCGGTCCCGAGTGCAAGCGCGCTCGAGAGCCACGGGCCTCGATTTGGTCGGCGCTTCGCAGCTTCGGTGGGTGTGTTGGTCACGTCGCGGCGTCCCAGACCTCGAGTCTGCCGCGCGTCACGGAAGCCGTCGAGAGGCGGGGGGCCGCGGCGCAGCAGGTCCCGACCCACGCGTCGCTCAGCGCTGGAGCGGCTCGAAACGAAACGCGGTGAGTTTCCAGCGCTCGTGGTCACGTGCGAATCGCAGGGTGGCTCGCGTCTCGCCTTTGGGCCCTTGCAGCGTCGCGGCGGTCTCCACGTAGGGCCCCTTGCCGTCGGTGCCGTCGCGCACGTCATCGTGGTGCTGGATGCGGAGCGGCAGACCGAGGACGACCTCTTGCTCGGTGAAACGGCTCATGAACAGGTTGACGAGCTCACGCTCGGTCTTCCAAACGACCTTCTCGCACCCGTTCGAGTCCAGGTGACGCCCGCACTTCTGGAACACGCTCTGAGAGGCGATCGTGAGCTCCGTCGACGTGCAGCCGCCCAGGGCGAACCCCAGCAGGAGGAGCACCCCGTGGCAAGGACCGAGGACGGCCCGCCGCGCAGAGAAAGAGAACGTCACCCTTGTTGGAAGTGTGAGCGGACTTGGCCGGACGACAAGCGGTGCCGACGGCTCGAAGCACACTCGGATGGCCCATCCCGGTTCGTCGTGGGCGGCCTAGTCGCGGGTCAGCGCGCGGAGCTCGACATTCGCTACGGGCTCAGGCGGCTTGCCGCAGCTCGGGATCACGTGGTGTTCGAGGGGGCGCAACGACAGCGCCAGCCGATAGGTGATCCCATGCAAGCGGAGGGTGACTCGCGGCTCCTCGTTGACGGTTTCGTCGACGTCGAGCACTTCGCATCGACCTTCGAGTTGGCCCGTGTGTGCGCGTAGATAGTGCTCCGCGGCCATGGCCGCGCGACCGAAGGAACACCGGCCGCGCAAGCGATCGAGGCGCCAAACTCGGTCTTCTCGGACCGAGGCGACGAGCTCGGGGACTTCGTGGGGCTCCACGCGACCGTAGCAGAGGCCCGAAGGAAGCACGGCGAGGGTGGCGGCGAAGCGATGGCCGCCAAGGTGTGAGGTCTGCCAGACCTCGACCCCGGTCTCTGCGGCGGCGCGTTGGTAGACGGGTTGGCCCCACTTGGCGCAGCACGCATCGCGTTTGGCGTGGGTGCAGACGAGCACGAGTGGGACCTCGGAGCGCGTCGCGTGCGGGGGAACCTCACCGCGTTCCAGGGCAGCTACGGTCTCCGGGAACGCGAGCACGGGGAGCTCGGCGAGATCTTCGAGCTCGAAGCGCAGTGTGGTGGGCTGCTCCCCTCCGGTGTGAACGATGTACGCCGTCAACGGACCGCTGTCGCGTCGAGGCTGACGCAACAGCTGGGGCCGACACTGGGGATGCTCGGCGAGCCAGCGTGAGAGGAGCGTCTTGACTTCGGGAGGGAGGGAGAGCGCCTCGACGGCTTTGGCCGCCCAGGGCTCTCGCACCTCGAGCAGGAGCCAAACGGACACGTCGGTGGCCGCGGTCGCGACCAGGGACTCGCCGCAAGCGGCGGACGATTCGCGGCAGAACTCGCGGTCCTCCATGGTCGCCAGGATACGCTATAACGGACGACCAGATGTGCGGGATCATCGGATACGTCGGTCGCGAAGAAGCGGCGCCCATCCTCCTCGCAGCGCTCGCGAGCCTCGAATACCGCGGCTACGACTCGGCCGGGCTCGCGGTGATCGATCCGCGCAAGGGCACCCAGATCGTCCGGTGTGAAGGGCGGCTGTTGCGTCTGCGTGAGAGGTTAGAGCGGGAGCCGCTCACGGGAGCCGTCGGCATCGGTCACACGCGGTGGGCAACCCACGGGCGTCCCAGCGAGGCGAACGCGCATCCTCATCGCAACGGCAAAGTGAGCGTGGTGCACAACGGCATCATCGAGAACCACCTCGCATTGAGGCGGGAGCTCGAGGCCGCGGGGTGCCGGTTCGAGAGCGACACGGATACGGAGATCTTCACCCACCTCATCGCCGCGGAAGTCGTCCGCGGTGCGGCGGATCTGCGCGTCGCGGTCGGCCAGGCCCTCTCCCGGGTGACGGGGACGTGGGGGATCTGCGTGTTGCACGACGACTTTCCGGGCGAGATCGTCGCGGCGAGCCACCACGCACCGCTGCTCGTCGGGGTGGGCGAGGGCGGCAAGATGCTGGTCGCCTCGGACGCCGTCGCGGTGCTCGAGCATACCCGCAAGGTCGTCCACCTCGAGGACGGAGACCTCGTCCGGATCACCGCGACCACCTACGAGTTCTTCGACGCACGCGGAGAGCCGGTCGAGCGCAAGTCGTGGAACATCGACTGGAGCCCGATGACCGCCGAGAAGCAGGGCTTCAAGCACTTCATGCTCAAGGAGATCCACGAGCAGCCGCGCGTGATCTCCGATGCGCTGACGGGCCGGATCCTCCGTGAAGAGGCGGACATCAATCTCGATGGCGTGGAGATCGACTGGGCGAGTACCTCGCGGGTCGTCATGCTCGGGTGCGGGACGTCGTGGCATGCCGCGCTCTGCGGAAAACACGTGATCGAGCGCTTGGCTCGGCTCCCCGTGGAGGTCGACTACGCGAGCGAGTTTCGCTATCGAGATCCCATCGTCGGGCCAGGCGACCTCGCGATCGTGATCTCCCAATCGGGGGAGACCGCGGACACACTCGCGGCCCTGCGCGAGGCCAAGGCGCGCGGCGCCAGCACGTTGGCGATCTGCAACGTCGTTGGATCCACGATCGCACGCGTGGCGGACAATGTCGTCCTCACCCACGCCGGGCCGGAGGTGAGCGTGGCTTCGACCAAGGCGTTCACCTCCCAACTCACGGTGCTCATGATGCTCGGGATCCAGGCGGCCAAACGCCGTGGGAAGTTGGGCGACACGGAGGTCCGGGAGCTGCTCAAGGGTCTCAGTGCTTTGCCCGAGGCGTTGCTCACGATGCTCGGTCAGTTGTCCGCCCTTCGGACGATCGCGCGCCGCTATGCGCACGCACAGGATTTCTTGTTCTTGGGGCGCGGGGTCGGCTTTGCGATCGCGCTCGAGGGGGCGCTCAAGCTCAAGGAGATCTCGTACATCCACGCCGAGGCCTACCCGAGCGGTGAGATGAAGCACGGCCCCATTGCCCTCGTCGACGAGAAGGTCCCGGTCGTGATCGTGGCGCTGCGCGGCTCCGGCTACGACAAGGTCGTCTCCAACTTGCAGGAGGTGCGCGCTCGCGGAGGCAAGATCATTGCGCTCGCCACCGTGGGCGACACCGAGATCGCCGACGTCGCGGACGACGTGGTGCTCGTCCCCGACGTGCCGGAGCTGTTCCAGCCCATCGTGGCGAGCGTCCCCCTGCAGCTCTTTGCCTATCACACGGCCGATCTCAAAGGCACGGACGTGGATCAGCCCCGCAACCTCGCCAAGTCCGTGACCGTGGAGTGACTCCGTGGAGTTCCTCGTAGGCCAGATCCTCGCCGAGCGCTACGAGATCGATGCGATCTTGGGCGAGGGCGGCATGGCCGTCGTGTTCCAGGGACACCACCTGGAGCTTGGTCACTCGGTGGCCATCAAGGTGCTCAAGCCCGAGTACACCGCCAGCCCCGAGCTCGCGGCGCGGTTCGAGCGTGAGGCCAGGACGGCAGCGGCGTTCGATCACCCGAACTGCCGCTCCGTGCACGACTATGGTGTCTCGGTTTCGGGGCAGAGCTTCATGGTCATGCCGCTCCTCCACGGCCGCGAGCTCTCGAGCGTGGTGGGGCATCTCATCCCGGCTTCGCAGTGTGTTGCGCTCGCCATGCAGGTGCTCGCGGGTCTCGAGCACGTGCATCGCCATGGTGTCGTCCACCGCGATCTCAAGCCCGACAACATTTTCGTCACACGCGACGCCAACGGCCGCGAACTGCTCAAGATCGTGGACTTCGGCATCGCCCGGGTCATCGAACCGTCGCCCTCGGACTCGCTGCGGACGAAGATTGGGGCGGTCGTCGGAACCCCGGCCTACATGAGTCCGGAGCAAGCCCTCGGTCACGAGGTCGATGGGCGCGCGGATCTCTATTCTGCGGGCGTCATGACCTACGAGCTCTTGCTCGGACATCTGCCCTTCCAAGAGTCGGATCCGCAGGAGCTCATGCGTCACCACGTCGTGACGGCCGTCCCCGATTTTCCGCCCACGGTACCGCCACCACTCGCCAAAGCGATCACCACCTTGCTCGCCAAGGAACGCGTGCGCCGCTTTCCGGATGCGAGCACCGCCCTCGAGGCCTTCGGCAAGGTGGCACACCTCCTGCGTTTCGATGCCACGCCCTGGGTGCCCCTCTTGGAGCTCGGGCCCATTCACCGCGCCTCGCCGAGCGAGCCCACGAAGCAGGAGCCGCTCCACGCCATGGACAGTGCGCTGCGCAAGATCCTTGGCTCGGATACTCCCGTGGCGCTGGGGCAGCTCGATCAGGCGGTGCGGACCGAGGACGAAGAGAGCTGACCGTCCAGCACGCCGTGCCTCCTACAGTTCCAGGTTTTCGGCCCACGCGGGGTGAGAGCCCGCGAGCTCGACGGCGAGCGGCCAGTCCTCGCCGTTCTGGGAGATGAAGCGCAGCGACGAGGTGGAGTCCGCCTTCAGCTCGTAGACAATCCCGTGCTCGCCCCAGTCGGCATGGATCGAGTCTCCGCTGGAATGCTCGGCGATGATCGGTCCTGTGCATCCAACCCGCGTCGAAGCGAACGGGGTCGTGACGATTGCCATGCCTCGGGGAAAATTGCAGGTTACGCTATAGGCTACGAGACTTCCGTCGGCTGAGAGCGTCGGCATTTGCATGACCGCCGGCGCACCGTTGATGACCTGGTGTCGACGCGTTCCGTCGAGACCAATGACCACAATCTCGTTCAAGCTGTCGGCGAGCAGGGCGTCACCGGTGGGCAAGAATTCAGCGTGTTGGAAGGCGTCGAGGTCGTTATAGTACTCGTTGTCCTCAAGAATGATGAGTGCGAGTTCCCGCGTTGCCAGCGCGACTGTGTAGAGTCCCGCCCCCGAGTGAAAGACGATCGATGTCCCGTCCGGGCTCCACGCCGGTTGCTCGGCTCCGTGGTTGGGGACCTCTGTGATTTGCTCTTCGAGTCCGGTCGACAGTTCGCGGGTGAAAATCTGCCAGGTGCCCGTACGATCGGATGAAAACGCGAGGACGCGCCCATCTTGCGACAGGGCCGGCTGGACTTGATTGGCGGCCCCTTCTGTGAGGGCGACGGGCTCTCGCGAGTTTGCACGTGCTGCGTAGATCTGGCGCGAATCGAGGTCGTCGCTCGCGGCGTCGAACAGAATCCAGGCGTCTGGGAGGGTCCCCGGAGGCGCCTCAGCGGGCGGTTCGGGGGGGTCGAGCGTATCGCCGGGTTCCGTCGTGGCGGAGTCGCTGATCCCAGTCGTGCTAGAACTCGTGGGGCCGTCCGTTCCTCCGGTCTCCGATGCCAGAGCTCCGATTTCTTTGGCAGGTAGACTGCAGGCTGCCGCTGCGGACTCTGCGATCGCGAGCACGCACAAGAAGCGGTGCGAAGTCCTACGGTGTTTCATCGCGTCGTGATTGTTCGGACGGTGCCAGTTGTGGTTGCGTCGTGTTTGGCGTACACGCGCGTTCGATCCGCGCCCGCAACACCGTGTCCTTCTGTGTCTGCACGTGCACGGCGATCGAATGCGCGGAGATCGGGTCGCCGCGCGAGCACCGAGCGAGCAGATGCAGGCTCTCGACCTCTGCCCGGAGTTGGCCGCGTGGGAACTGCCGCGCATAGGTCGCGAGCAGCGCTTCCGCGGCATCGACTTCGCCGTCTCGCAGTGCCTCGTCGATGCGACGGACCTGCTCGAGCTCCGCTGCGAGCCCCCTACCTTCCGTGGGCGTCGCCGCCGACGGACGCTCGCGTTCCGATTCCTTCGTGGGCATGGCGTTGGAAGAGCTGTGGCGAGGCCGTGCTTCGGGGCGCCGCGATGCTGGTAGCGCGGTTCCACCCGGTGACGTCGAGGAAGCGTCGACCGCGTGAGGTTCGGGTCCCGCAGGAGCCGCAGGGGCGGATGCCTTTGGCGTCGCGAGCACGCGTGGGGCCGGCGGGACGAGGTCATGCACCGCTTGCTCTCGCGGGTACGCGTGCCTCTCCGCGGCCACGCGCCATCCAAGCGGGATCGCCCCTGCGACGAGCACCGCGGCGAGGCCAAGGAGCCATGCGTGGCGACGAGGTCCGGATACACGGTGACTCGAGGAGAGCTCCTCGACCCACCGCGGTGCTGGTTTCCGCAGGCTCTTGGAGAGGCGCCTGCGGACCGCCTCTTGCTGCTGCGCCGTGAAGGCATCGCCGCGGCGGAACTCGTCGAGCCATGCTTGCGCGTTGCGATCGAGGTCGTCCATCACACGTGCTCCTGTCCTGCCACGAAGGCTGCAAAGGCCCGCCTTGCGGCGCGTAGCCGCGAGTAGATCGCTTGGAGGTGTTCGCCGGTCGCCTCGGCCACCTCGGGACCGCTCATTCCCTCGATCTCGATCAGCTCGAACGCGACACGGTTCTTGACGCTCAGCGAGCTCAGGAACTCACGAACGAGCGCGATGCGGCGCTGCGCTTCGTGGTGGCGCTCTGGATCGGCGGGTGGGTCAGGCGCGGGCATGACTTGGAGCTTCCGCGCGTTTCGCCCGAAGCTTCGCCGGCGGTTGGACACGATCATCCGCGTGACCCCAAACAGCCATGCGGTGATGGGACGGTCCATGTCGACGTCAGCTGCCCGGCGATGGGCGACGAGAAAAACGTCGTGGACGACATCGTCGCGTTGGTCTGGCGGCACGCCCAGGGCCCCGGCGATCCTCCACACGAGGCGCGCATGGCGCCGGTACAGCTCGTCGAGGTCGAGGTGGGGCGCAGCTCGGTGGGGGTTCGCCGTCATGGCCGCGTGGATGATTGTCCGGAGCCCCGAGATTCTAGCTGCCCATGCGAACGACGACGCCGAGCGCTGCGGAGACACCGACTCGATTGCAGCACACCGTTCCGAGCCCTACCACGACGAAGTCGGGCGGGGCGAAGGCTGCCGAGACGTCGACCCGGGCGATGAGCCCCCATCGCGGGACGAACCACCACCGGAGCCCCACCGTCCCAAACGCCCCCACCCACGGGTGGATCGCACGAACTTCCCGCGCCAGACCGGCGGTCCCTTGCCCGAAGATCGCTCCCCCCGCGATCCCCCCACAAAGAGGGAATTCGAGTGCGCGTCGCGGGACCCTCGAGGGTGCCGGGACACCACAGCCACGAATCCGCGCCGTCACGAGGTCGAACCTTCCCTCGGCTCCACCCCCCAGCTCTGCGGCGCGACCGATCCAATAGTCGATGCCCAGCCCTGTTTCCCAACGGGGCCGACCAAAACCCCCTTCCAGCGCCAGCCACCCCGTCGGTGCAGGAACGGCGGATCCGGCCGCTCCAGCGAAGGCTCCGATGGTCCCCTGAATCGAAGGTCTAGACGGCCGCGATCGCGGACGACTCGAGGCCTCGAGCGGCGGATGCCGGCCTGGAGGGGCCACAGGCGTCGACACCGGTTCGGTGAGTTCGGCCTCGAGCGGTGGAATCGCAACGGTGGATGCGACCTCGTCGGGCGGTGCAGGGACGACCGCCTCCTGAGACGAACTTGCCACAGACGCGTCGGTCGTCTGCGGTTCCGGTGAGCCTTCCGGCGGACCAACCTGGGCGGCTGGCGACTCCTCAGCCAACGTGACGAGGAGCACCGCCGCATCGACGAGTTCGTCGCACGTCTTCGCCTGCAGTCGGCGCGTCGAGATCCCCGCCGAGGTTTCCAGCGTGGCCTGCAGCGCCCACGAAGTGCCCTCGCGCTCGATCTCCATGCGTGCGCGAATGACCACGGACGTACGCATTGGCATGCGTCGCTCCACCTGGTCTCGGGTTGGACACTCCGGAGGTGCCGTCCACAGGAGCTCGCGCGACTCGGGTTCTCCGGTAGCAAGCGCGCCCAAGAAGCTCAGCACGAGGCTCCGCATCCGGAAGTGCCGCGTGAGGATAGCACGCTCCATGCTTCGTGGCGGATCACCGAGACTGTGTGCAAGCACAGGGTTGTTGCCTTCGCCGGCGTCGGGCAGGTTTGGGGTGATGTCCCCCTTGCGCCGCCTCCTCGGTTACAGCCGAGCTTTTCGCCCCCGGTACGTCCGCGGCACGATCTACGCGATCGTCAACAAGATCTTCGATATCGCCCCGGAGATCCTCATCGGAGTCGCGGTCGATGTGGTCGTGAAGCGAGAGGACAGCGTCCTCGCGAACCTCGGGATCGCGTCGCTCCCGCTCCAGCTCGTCTTGCTCGGGGTGGCCACGGTCCTCATCTGGGGCGGCGAGTCATGGTTCCAGTACCTGTACGCGCTGGAATGGCGCACGTTGGCCCAGGACCTCCAAAACAAGGTCCGCTCGGATGTCTATGATCACCTGCAACACCTGAAACTCTCGGAGCTCGAGGCCCGCAGGCAAGGGGAGCTCCAGACGCTGCTGACCGAGGACGTCAACCAGCTCGAGCGCTTCATCAACGATGGTGTCGTCGACATCATCCACGTGGTGACCTCGACGCTGCTCGTCAGCGTGGTGTTCTTCTTCATCTCGCCCTACGTGGCCGTGTTCGCGATGTTGCCGATCCCCGTCATCGCGATCGCGGCCATGCGGTTCCAGCGGGGACTCTCGGTCCGCTACGAGGCCGTGAGAGCGAGCGCCGGAAGATTGGGAGCGCGCATGACCTCGCAGCTCCATGGCATTCCGACGATCAAGTCCTACACGGCGCAGACCCAGGCCTTGGAAGCTCTGCAGGCCGACAGCCGCGACTACGCCGTCACCAACCGTGCGGCGATCCGGCTGTCCTCGGCCTTCGTACCGCTCATCCGCATGGCGGTGCTCGCCGGCTTCGTGGTGACGCTGGTGTTCGGCGGTTTTCGTACCCTCGATGGGAGCCTAGAGATCGGGGCGTACAGCGTGCTCGTGTTTCTGACCCAGCGTCTGCTCTGGCCGTTCACGCGCCTGGGAGAGACGGTCGATCTCTATCAGCGCAGTATGGCTTCGGCCACGCGCCTGCTCGATCTCCTGACGCTCGAACGCGAGGACCTCGAACGCCGTCCGCCTGCGGAGCCCTCGATCTATCGCGGCGACATCGAATGGCGGGACGTCTCGTTCGCATACGAGAACGGCATCCCGGTCCTCGAACGCATCTCGCTCACGATCCCGGGAGGCAAGACGATCGGGATCGCCGGAACGACAGGGTCGGGCAAGAGCACGCTCATCAAGATGCTCCTGCGGTTCTATGAACCCAACGAAGGCGAGATCCTTCTCGGTGGTCGACGCCTGGGCACGCTGAGCCTCGAGCAGTTGCGCAGGCACGTCGCGTGGGTCGGTCAAGAGCCGTTCCTGTTCCACGGCACCGTGCACGAGAACATCGCGTTCGGCATGCCGGAGGCCTCGCGCGAAGCGGTCGTCGCGGCGGCCCAGGCCGCCGAACTCCACGAGTTCATCGAGACGCTCTCGCGCGGCTACGACACGATCGTGGGGGACTTTGGTTCCACGCTCTCGGGCGGGCAGCGTCAACGCCTCTCGATCGCCCGCGCGATCCTCAAGGATCCTGCGGTGCTGATCTTGGACGAGGCCACGTCCGCCGTGGACAACGATACCGAGGCGGCGATTCAGCGCTCGCTGGCCCGGATCGCCCGCGGTCGGACGGTGATCTCCATCGCCCATCGACTCTCGACGATCGCCGATGCAGACACGATCGTCGTCCTCGAGAACGGCAGGATCAGCGAGCTCGGATCGCACCGTGATCTTCTGGAGAAAGGCGGCCGATACGCCGAGCTCTGGGCCTTGCAGCATCACGGCGAGGCCAGCCCGTCCACCGCGGGCGACGAGATCGAGCGGTAGAACGGAGGCGCCTCCGCGACGTCGCCGTCCTTGGCAGGACGGGACGGGCGGAGGCTCTTTCCTCGCGGTCGCCGGTGCTCAATCCCGACGGCGACGTCGGGTGAGGCCGAAGAGCACGAGGCCCGCGTAGGCGAACCAGGCGGTGCGTCCATCCGATTCGGCGACGCTGCACGAGCAGCCGGCGGTCTCGCTATCGGTGAGCTCCTCACCACTTTCGGAGCCGTCGCTCTCCGGGAAACCACCCGTGTCCGAGGTCCCCGAGGTTCCCGTCGTCCCATCGGTCCCGCTGGTCCCACCGGTGCCGCCATCGTCGGTTCCTGGCGTGCACACCCGACCGACGCAGGTTTCGCCGCCGCCGCACACGATGCCACAGCCACCGCAGTTGGCTTCGTCCGAATCCAGGTAGGTGCAGGAGTTGCCGCAGAGGTCCTGGCCAATCGCGCAGCCGCTGGCGCAGACACCGTTCGAGCAAACCAGTGCATCACCGCAGGCGGTCCCGCAGGCGCCGCAATGTTCGGCGTTGACGTCGAGGTTCACGCACTGACCGTCACATTCGGTCAATCCGACCGTGCACGCATTCGCGACGCACACGCTGTCTTGGCACGCTTGTTCGGCACTGCAGGCGTTGTCGCACGCGCCGCAATGATCTGCGGCGGTGGCGAGGTCGACACAGGCATCCCCGCAGGCCGTCAACCCTTCGGCGACGCACGGTTCTTCCTCCGGGTCCACGCACACTTCACCGCTCGGCGAGACCTGCTCGAGGCAGAACTCGAAGTCACGGTCTTCCGAGTCGTCGCCGGGGACCATGATGGCGATCACGTTGATCGGCTCCATCGCGTAAGGCCGTGCGTTCGCCCCGTTGGGATTCCAGCACTCCGTATTGAAGGAGGTCCACGGGAAGAACCCGCCGGAACCCTCGAGTTCCGCGCACCAGCGACCGCTTTGCTCATTCTGGATCTGGATGCGCAGGGCTGCGCGGCTGCGGTTGGTCAGCGCGATGTTGAGACCGGCTCCGCTTGGGACGATGTTCTCCGCGCTCGCCCCTCCCGAGCTGCCCTGACTGACGTTGAGGCCGAGCATCGCGTAGCCGCCGAAGTTCTCGAACGCGGCGACGGTGCCTCCGTAGCAGAGTTCCCCACGCGACTCGATGGTGCTCTCGGTCCCCGTGACGCTCTCGATGTCTCGTCGTCCGGCCACGGTCCACGAGTACCCACTCCAGTTGCAGATTGAGTAGAATCCGCTGCTCGGATCGAAGTACCACTCCCCGGACGGATCCTCACCACAAAGTGGATTCACGTCGTTGGTGCACTGGTTCTCGGTCAGGTCACATACGTCGTTGGTGCAGGCGTCCTCGTCCGTGCAAGCCGAGTCCTCGGTGCAGCAGTTCTCGATGAGCCGGTTGACGCATGTGTGACCCGGTCCGCAGGAGTCGGCGGTGCAGAGCACGGAGTCGTCGCAGTCCGCGTCGGTCTCACACCCGAGGGGCTCGGCGTCCGCCTCGTACGCGCCGATATCCGGCGCGCTCCCTGCCGGTCGTTGACCCGACCGGAAGCACCCGGCAACGCCACCCACCGAACTCACATAGTCGTAGTCGATGGCGTACTGCCACCAGTGCGCCAGTCCGGCCTCTTCCTTGATGCAGAGCGGATCGAAGCCGATGTCGGTCTCGGGGGCATCCGTCGCCTGCGCGAGGTCGATCAGTGAGGTCGCACCCTCCGTCAGATGGAAGTCCAGCACGCCCGTCGTGCTGGCAAAGGATGCGCCGTCGCTGAGCCAGACATTGTTCCCAAACAGCCCCGAGAGAGGATTGCCCTCGGAGGTGCCGACCCCGGCGATCGGGGGCTCGAGGCCAGGGATCCCCGCATTGTTGTAGATGCTCGTCCCGTTGCCGGACGCCACGTCCGACAAGAAGATCTCGTTGTTGTAGTTCGCGAGCTCGTCCCGGCCGTTCTCGAAGCACGTGTTGTTGATCAGGGTGATGCCCGAACTCCGCGTCACCCGCAGACAGGAGCCGCCGTTCCGAAACGCGATATTGTTGGCGACGTAGGCGTGGGTCGTATCCACGTCGAGGATGAAGCCGCTCCCGTCACTGTGATTCTCCGAGATGTCGATGTTCTCGAACGAGACATTCCCGACGATCCGGTTCTCGCCCGTGGCACCGATCAAGGAAATCCCACTCGACCACGAAGGGAGGTTCGTGCCGTTGTGCAACGAGATCGAACCCTCGATCGTGACGTTGGCCGCGCCAGAGAACGAGAATCCATTGACGCCGTTGCTGTCGGCGATGCAGTTGACGAACTCGATGTTGCTCGACGCGAGGTTGGGCTCGCTCCCATGCCAACCGTTCGAGAAGCCGCTCGTGGGCCAGTTCCTCGCCACGAGGCCCACGATGCGGATGTGCTCGACCGGGGCGGTCGCCGGCTCCACGATTTCGACACCGCTGCCTCGGTTGCTTTCGAGGGTGGAGCCGTCCAAAATCGGCAGCTCACCTGGATACGCCGCAAACGTGATGGGGGCGTCGGCCGTTCCCGAGTGACGGAAGTTCAGCTGGTTGTTCCACCCGGCACCCGCCTCGTACACACCCCCGCGGATCCAGACCGTATCTCCCGGCTGACTCGCGAGGTTCGCTGCCCGGCGGATGGTCCGAAACGGCTCCGACTCCGTGCCCGGAGCGTGGTCGTCCCCGTCCGGAGAGACGTAGTAGTCGGCCGCATGGGCGGGCGCGTGGGCGAAGATCGCACACGCGAACGTGGCCGGAGCAAGGATGATATGCGAGAAGGTAGCTGGTCTACGTTTCATCTTGGAAGGTCGATCGTCGAAGTTTGCGGCGAGGTCTTCGGTCGTTCGCGAGTGAAGTGCTCCCAACCATCGGCCGTAGCTCAAGCGCTCACCCGCACTTCGGACGATTCCTCGGAGGGCTTCAATTGCCGGCTAGGTCAAGGCAGCGCACGGCGAGCGCTGCTTGCGGAGGTGAGTCAAGGCGGGCCGCGCGAGTCTCCCTGGACGCATGGAGCTTCTCGGCCATCCATGCCTGTCGCCGTGACCCGGTCCGGGTCTCTCTTCGCCGCGACGTAGCCCGCGTTCGCCCGTTGTCCCACGGGGCGACGTATCCTGCCCCACCACCGATGCGACCCAAGCAGCTCAGCACGTCGCCCTCTCCCGTCGCTCCCTCGGCGGCGCATCTCCGGCTCCGCCGCGTCATGCTCGTCGTCTGCGGCTTGGTCCTGCGCATCTTCTTTCGCCGTATCGAGACGGCAGGAGCCGAGCACGTCCCGAAGGCGGGCCCGGTCCTCTTCGTCATCAATCACCCAAACGGCCTGCTCGATCCCCTCTTCGTGCTGTGCCTCGCGCGGCGGAGGGTGTCGTTCCTCGCCAAGGCTCCATTGTTCTCGACCTTCCTCGTTGGACACTTCGTCCGCGCGTTCGAATGTCTCCCCGTGTATCGCAAGCAAGACGGCGCCGATCCGGCGAACAATCAGGAGATGCTTCGACATGCGGTTGCCCTCCTCGCTCGCGGCAACGCGATCGCGCTGTTTCCGGAGGGGACTTCGCACAGCGACCCGTCACTGCGTCAGTTCAAACCCGGTGCGGCGCGCATCGCCTTGGGGGCGACGGCTCAGAGCGCGGCCGCGGTACAGATCGTTCCAGTCGGGCTCCACTACGAGCGCAAGACGACCTTCCGCAGCGCGGCCCTCGTCGTATTCGGAGCGCCGGTGCTCACGCCCACCGTCGGACTGGAGACCGACGGCACGGTGCCCCGCGAGTCGATCGATCGCCTCACCGCCCAGCTCTCCCAGGTCCTCGGCGAAATCACGATCCAGGCCGAGTCCGTCGAGGCGCGTGATCTGGCGCAGCGGGCAGAGCTCGCGCTACGAGGCAACGAGGCGGGCTCGGAACTTCTCGAACGGCTCGAGCTTCAGCAGCGGATCCTGGCCGGGTATCGTGAGCTTCGGACGATTGCGCCGGTCGAAGTCGCCGCCCTCATCGAGCGGCTCGATCGACACGAGGCCCATCTTCGCGAGCACGGGCTGTCTCTGAGATACGACCCGACGCGGCGCGGGTCCGCGGTAGGGGGTGCGCTTGGGACCCTGCTCGTGGGCATTGCCGTCCTCCCCCTCGTGCTACTTGGAATCGCGCTCCACTACCCCACGTATCGGATCGTCGGTGCGCTCGCATTCCGGTTGTCCGCGGAAGAGGAGGATGTCGTCGCGACGATGAAGGTCGTCTCCGGTCTCCTGCTGTTTCCGCTCACGTGGACGATCTTTGCAATCGCCTGCTGGTTTTCGCTCGGCACGTGGGAGGCGCTCTTGGTCCTCGCGCTCGGACCCGTGAGCGCCTACGCGGCGCTGCTCGCCGTAGAGCGTGGACAACGTGCGGTGGGGTTGCTCTACGCGGCGACGAAATTGGCGCTCCGACCCGGTCTGCGGGAGGCGCTCGAGCAGGAGCGAAAGGAGATCCGGCACGCTGCGAACACGCTGGCCATGCGTCTCTCAGACGTCGCTCGTACCTGATTCCTTTGACCCTCCTCACCGAGGATCGTGTAAGACATTGCGATTGCGGGTCGCGTGTGCGACCCGCAACACCGCAGGCGGACACCGCTATTCGAACGCGCAGCCGACGGTCCTACGCGAGTTCTGGTACCTCATTTCGAGGATTTGCGAGCTCACGCAACCGGTGCTCCATTCTTCTTCATTCTCCGGGCCTTCGAGCGGATGAAGGTCGGATCGGTCACTGACGAGTGTCATCGGCACGTAGCCCACACCATCGGGGTGCAGTATGGTCGGGAAGGTGATCGTCTCCGGAAACTCCCCGGGGTCGAGACCGCTGACGAGCACGGTCGGAGCGGCGTCGCGATCGAGGAAGTCCCATGCGTATAGCGACATGACTTCCTGTGAAAGGTTGTAATATCTCAATGCGTACGTATTTTCGGGTGGTTCTCGGGGATCCTGTGCGAGCACCTCCTGTGAAAAGTTGTTCGACAATACGAGCGTGTAGAAGACCTCGACACCGAGTTCGAGGGGTTGACTCTGATAGAGCGTCTGTCCAACCTCGTGGCCTTGGTCGGGATCACCGATGGCCTCGCGAAGCGACACCGTCACTGGGCCCGGGGGGAGGTCGGATCTCAAGGTGCGAGAGAACTCGAATCCTTGGGTATTCGCGAGACAAGTAAACTCGCTCGTTTCGAGTACGACCCGCGCGTTGACGCCGAAACTCTGACCCTCGACGATCGCCACGGTGAGGCGAGTCAGGTCTTCGTCGGCGTACCCGCGGAGCAACTGATAGCACTCGTAGAGCTCTCCGGGTTTCGAGGGGTGCCACTCCTCGTCGCCATCGTCGCCTTCTTCGGAGGGAGAGCCGCTCTCCCCATCGGATCCCGCTTCACTTTCCGAGCTTGTCCCACCTTCTTCTCCGAACCAAGATTCGCCGCCGGCATCGGCTTCGACCTCGCCGCCGGCATCGGCTTCGTTCGCAGGGTCTGAGTCTCCTGGTTCACCGGTGTCCCCACCCACGACTTTTGCAATGTCGCAAGCCGTGAGGAGCATGAGCATGATGGATGGAATGATTCGATGTCTTCGCATGGCCTGTATTTGCTCGAGAGGTCGAGATGGGTCACGAAAACGTACGGCCAGGGACTCGTTGGCTGGTCAACCTTCCTGGTCGGAAGGTTGGGGATCGCAGTACGATTGGAGCACCTCGAGCATGTTTCTCGCGCTTGGGTCCCGCCCACGCCAGGCTTGGAGGCTTGCGTTCGCGGCATCGCGACGTCCTTCCTTGCACAGAATCTTGATCTCGATCTGCGCGCACTCGAACGCGAACGTGCCTTGCGGAAAGTTGCGCGCGTAGGCTGAACAGAGCGCCAGGGCCTCGGATGGCTGTCCCGCGAGAACCGCGGCGTGCGCTCCCTTCACGAGATTCGCTTCGGTCGCGAGCGAGCTTTCCCCCAATGGGTCTGCTGCGGTTCCTTCGTCGGTGGAGCGTGGCCTGGGGACCTTCGTTCGCCTCACGGCTGCGATCGAGGGAGGCGTTCGAGCCAGCGCCGTGTCGGGCGGGATCAGAGGCGTCGCCGAGCGCACGGTCAGGAGTTCGTCGCGCGCCGGCGAGGATGGAACCGCGGCTGGTTTCAGCCGGTGTTCCTCGGTGTCATGACCACCCGCGGGGGGGTACGTCGTCCCGACGTTCGTCGGTGCGTCCCCCAATCCAAACCCCACGACGCCCGCGAGAGCGACTGCGCCGACGCTGACCCCGACCGAGGCGCCGGACCATGGGATGCTCCCGAGCCAGGCCAGCGGCCAAGCGCGGGTCGGCAGCGCCAGGGCGATCGCACCCCAGGCGTGGGCCCGCTGCGCGGCATCGGGTTGGCTCGTACGGCGAGCGGTCTCGAGCAGGTCAGCGCGCTGGTCCAAGGCGCGGATGCGCTGCAGTTCGCGGGTGAACCCCACGCGACCGAGCCGTAGCCGAGAACCCACCGTATTGGGGGAGATCCCGAGGGTCTTTGCGATCTCGTCGCGTGTGCACTGCTGGAGCTCCGCGAGGACGAAGACCTCTCGCTGTGCCGCAGGTAGCTTCGCCAGGCACGCGTCGATGAGCTTCATCGCATCGTGTTGCTCGATTGCGTCGACCCCGTTGGTCTCGAGGACGGGTCCACCGACGAGGTGTCCGAGGCGGTACCGCACTGCGATGCTCCGCCGGTGGTGGTGTGCGACGTTGCGGCAGATCCCAAACAGCCATGGGCGAATGGAACGCCGGAAGTCGACCGCCTGGATCCTCCGAAACAGGCGCAGAAATACCTCCTGCGTGGCGTCGTCGAGGTCCGCGAGCGGAATCCCGAGCCCCCGGAGGCTGCTCCACACGTAGCCCACGTGGGCGTCGTAGATGCTGCGCGGATGCATGCGGGAGGCTATTTCCTCGAGGGGCCGCGCTTGGTCACCTCGAATTCGAAGAATGCCATGATGCGTCCTCCACCGAGCGGCACGCGGTAGAGGGGCTCTTCGCGTCCACGCCAGAGCAGTTGCGGCCTCACGAGCGCGATAAAGCCCTCGAACGCGAGACCTAGCCCGAAGCGGGGAGTGATGCGCCACGTGGGGCGAACCGCGACGAGCGCCGACCACCATGGAAAGAACTCGACGTCGTCGCCGGACTCCGTACGGAGCAACCCCACCTCCGATCCTCCGCAGATCGGGAGCTCGCCGGATGGACCCCAAAGTGGCGCCGCGAAACAGACCGCGGGTGTCCACGTCCACATGACCAGCGCGAGCGCTTCTCCGTCGACCGAAAGAGGTGGACGGAACACCCCGCTCGTGTCGAGGCCGAGCCGCAGTCGCCTTCGTTGACCCCAAGCCCCCACGGAGACCTGTGCCGCGGCAATGCCCGGCATCGGTCCGAACACGGGTCCCAAGCGGGCGAGGACACCCGCCCGCCAAGGGACGCTCCGGGGGCGTCTTGGTCGGGGGGATACGGGAGCGACCACGATTCCGCTCGGCGCCGCCGAAGTTGCCTCCGATCTCCGTACCGGCATGGGCACGAGGGGCGGCGGGATTTCGGGCAACGCCAGCGTTTCCACGCGTCGCACGGTCTCGAGGGGATCGGAAGCCACCGCGATCATGAGGACCGCTGCCCGTTGGAGCAGGCGACAATCGTCGCCGTGGAGCTCACGGTGCTGCGTGCCGCGTGCAGACGTGAGGGAGAGCTCGAGCCGCAGGTCGTCGCCGTGAGGACGAATCTCGACGACCGCCGAGATTTCGGCCGTGGCGATCCTGCTCCTCGCCGCGGGTCCGAGCAGCTCTGCGAGCTGAGCCTCGAGATCCTCGGGAGCCCCACAAGGAGGTTCTCCGCTCCAGTGGATTCCCGCAGGTGGAGTCACGAGCAGGGCTCCGAAGAGTGCGGCGAAGATCAAGACTCCCACATCATAGCGCCACGTCGGACCCCGGATTCCAACGCGTCCGTCGCTTTGTGGCATCGGGACCGCGGTGCGGTCGCGAGACGACAGTGCTTCGTGGCGCCCCGCGGCGGCATCGCTCCAGGAGAATCGGCTAGACTGCGATCGATGTCGATCCGCTGTGTCTCGATGTTGGGGCTCTGCATGGTGCTCGCATGTGCGGAAGCGGATTCCGGAGCGCCGCAAGACGGAGGTGGCTCGGGTTCCACGAGCGCGGATTCGACGAGCGGATCTGCGTCTTCGGACACGGGAACGTCGGGAAGCTCGGCGGAAGTGTCGGGTAGCGGGAGTACGGCTGCGGCGACCGATTCAGCGACCGGCGAGGAGGTGTCCACCACGAGCCGCTCGTCGGAGACCGGTTCGAGCGCGGGGTCCTCGGGGGACGTGGACGGCGATGCATCGTCCGAGGTCACCTCGGACGGTCCGTCTTCCGCGAGTTCCGCGGGTGAATCGGACGACTCGGAATCGACGGACGAGGGCTCCGAAGGGGAGCCGTACCTGAGCTCGATGTTCCACACGCCGCGGCCCTTGGGGTCGACCGCGGCTGCTGCGGGCTATTGGGAGTATCTGCCTCCGGGCTATGGTGGCGAAACACCGGCACCTCTGCTCGTCTTCCTGCATGGCATCGGTGAGAACGGTGAAGGGTCGGAGGAGACGCTCAACCGTCTGACGGGTGGCAGTCCCCCGCGCCTGATCGAAAACGACGACTGGCCTGCGGCGCGCCCCTTCGTGGTGCTCTCGCCACAGTTTCCGGGACCCTATTGCCCGGACCGCGATTGGGTCGCGTCGTTCATCGACTTTGCGCTCGCGACGTACCAGGTCGACCTCGATCGCGTGTACTTGACGGGAGCGAGCTGCGGTGCCTACGGCGTGTGGAACTATCTCGGGGGCTACACCACCGAGCGCGTGGCCGCGGCCGTACCGATCGCCGGCAACGGAAACGGGGGCTTCTCGGCGGCGGGCTGCGCTCTGGGAACGGTGCCGATCTGGGCGTTTCACGGGGACGCCGACGAAGACGTGTTGCCCTCGGGCACGACGGCCCCGGTGGCTTCCCTTCAAGCGTGTAATCCGGAGCCTGTCGACCTCCAGATGACGATCTACCCGGGGGTCGGCCACGATTCGTGGTCGCGCACGTACTCGTTGAGCGCCGGCCACGACATCTACACGTGGATGCTGGGCCACGTCCGCGCCCCGTCCGAAGACTGACCGGTGTTGCCCCCGGTTTCGGCCGAGGTTCAATACCGGCAGAAGCCCGAGCGCCAGTCGAACTGCAGCGCGCCCGAGGCTTCCGCCCATCCAGCGTTCACGAACGGCGTCCAGCTTCCGTCGGCGGCATCGTGGGTCAGCAACACACTGTTGTGCCCTTGATACTCGACGACGTAGCCGTAGCCGATCTGCTGGCCATCCTGCAGGGCGATGGCGTCCTCATCGAGCCCGAGCTCACTCTGGGCACATGCACCGTTCAGATCGAGCAGGACCGAGGGATTGCGATAGGCGACGAGGTGCGCCCAGACACATTCGTCTTGTTGACCCGCGGATTGGCTGCATCCCTCGGGGCCCGCACCCACGCGTGTCACATCGAAGCGGATGACGCAGAGATCCTCGCCAAAGCCTTCGTCGCCGATGAGGTAGAACTCTTCATAGGCGTCGTAGCTGTCGACGGTGACGATGCCCCTCGAGCGGACACCACACACCCCTACGTTGGCGAACCCGCTGCCCTCGCTCTCGCCGGTGCCCTCGGAGGCTGCCGTGGTCGTTTCTCCGCCGGTGGTGTCACCGCTTTCGGTCGACGTAGAACTCGTGCCCGTCGTGCCCGTCGTCGACGAAGTGGCGGTGCTTTCGTCACCGTTGCGGGTCGTCGAGACGGTCGCCTCGTCCGAAGGATCCTCGGCGTCGTCGCAGCCGAGCCCCCAAGACGACGCCAATCCAAGGGCCGTCAACCCAAGGCGCAGATCCGTGGATCTCACAGCGGTCCTCCGTTGAGCGCGTACAAGTCGTCGACGAAGAAGTTGTGCCCGACGAGCTTGTTGTAGTTGTCGTCGCCGGTCGGAATGTCGAACTTGACGTGAAACGCGGTCTGTTTGTCGGGCGTGATCTCGCGGATCACACCCGCGGTGCCATAGTTGGCGAGGGTGTTGCCGTTCGCGAGGCGGATGGCCATGCCGCGGGCTCGCGGCCATTCGGGGCCCTCCGTATAGCGCCAAACCTCGGTCAAGGTTTGACTGCCGCGGTCGATCGCGAACTCGACGAAGGCGTGTTGGTTGGGGGTGGGAGTCTGCTCGAACGCCTCGTACCCCGGCATGTGCGAGGAAACCAGCAACGTCCCCTGCGGCGTGAGGTTGGGGAAGTGTTGGAAGCCGAAGCGCCAGGCTTCCGGCGGAGCCTCGAGCGGTGGCGCGAACTCCCAGGCACCCGCCTGGTTCCCGTAGTGGCCGATGAGGGTGCCCGTCGCGCGGTCGATCTCGACGACGGCCCCTGGCTCGGGGAACGACATGAAGACGCTGTCCTCCACGGCGTTCCAGTTGATCGTGTTCGAGTAGCAGTTGTCGAACCCGAGGTTCTCGGCCTCGCAACTCCAGATCGCGCGATCGGTGCCGTCGGGGGTGCGCTCGTGGAGTTCGCCGGAGCGTCCGACATCGAACAGTAGGGTGCCATCGTCGGTGACATCGATGGCGTCGGCGAGCCCTGGGAGATCGAAGGGATCGAAGTACTCCCGATCGAGGGTCATCCTGAGGATCCGCCCCTCGCCGCCGACCCGCGACTCTTCGGCGATGAGGTATTCGCCATCGCGGGCGATCCGCGGAAAACCCATGGGGGAGTTGCGCGACGGGTCGTTGTAGTACCAGACGATCCGGCCCTGGCGGTCCATGACGTAGAGCCAGGCTTGGTAGCTGAGATACGAGAACAGGTTCTCGCCGACATCGTCGGCAGAATCTTCGACCGCGCCGAGGAGGAACCGGTCAGGGCTCGCAAGTTCGGCCTCGTAGGCAAGCACGGTGGGTACGGGCATGCTCGCCGGAACGGCCCCCGTGGTGCCCATGTGCGGCGTAGTGACATACTGCATGCCCTCTATTTCGCTGACGATGGAGACCTCGACCTCGGTTTCGCCAGGGACGCCCAAGACGACGTCACGGTGCGTGCCGGTGCCACCCGGATGGGCTCGCGAGGTCATCGACTCGCCACCTTCGAAAGAGAAGGCAAGCCAGACGCGGTCGGCCGCAATGGCTTGCTCCCACGTCACCACCAAGATCGTCTTCACCTGATCATGAACGGCGACCTGGATCTCGCGGGCATACTCCTGCGAAGCCATGGGGCCGTCGCTCGACTCTTCGCCAGACGAAGGGTCCGGGAGCGGCGTCGTTTCGTCGTCGGCGCTCCCTGTGGTGCCTTCCAGGTCGGCGCTGGTTTCCCCGCCGGTCGTCCCCGCGCCGCCGCTGACTTCGGTGCCCCCGGTCGCCGTCGCGGACGCCGAGCTCGGTTCGCCGCTCGAAGAGGACGCAGTTTCGTCGCGGCCGGCGTTCTCCGCCGAGTCCGAACACGCGACACCCAGGAGCATCGCCACGGCGCAGCGGTGGTGCATGAGACGATGGAGTACCGCGAGCGACCCGCCTCGGACCATCCCGCGTCCGAACTCGTGCGGGCGGAAGCTCATCTCGTAGCCGCGATCACGCCTGCGGCTGACTCTTGGGCGGCATCACGGACGGGTGCTCTCGCGCCGTGGCGTGAGCATGGAACCGGAGGGCGGCGCGTCGGAGCGCGAGAGGAACACTGTCGTCCCGCGTTTCTTCGTCGAATGCGGAGTCATCAACCCGCCCTCCTTCGCGTCCACCTCCGGTTTCGCAGGCGCGGCCGCTGGCACGCCGGGCGCCGCGTCCTCCGTTGCGATGGGGGGCGCGACTGCGATGGGGGCGTCCTCGCCTGGGACGACCTCGACTGGGACGACCTCGGTGGTGACGACCGAGGAGGGGACTTCGCGCGAGGTGACGCTACGGGACATCTCTGGCCGCGGCGATTCGCGTCGCGGCGTGGGGTGTTCTGCGAGCTCCAAGAGGCTCACGAGGATCGGCTCGTTGTCGGCAGGGAGGACTTCATAGACCGACTCCCAAGGCTCATAGCCTCGTGCGAAGAGGCGGATGCTGTGCTCACCCACGGGAAGCGAAGCGCGAAATGGTGTCGTTCCCCGTGCCTCACCGTCGATCGTCAGCTGCGCGACGGGACTCGACTCGAACATCACGATTCCACGGCCGGCGCGCTCGTCGTTTGCCGGGGGTGCGTTTGGCTCGAATGCCGGGGTTGGTTCGCGCGTCGTCTCGGATTCTTCGACCGGGGGTGCCTCGCGCGCAGCGAGGGGGACCGCTTGGCTCCCGTCCTCCGGGAGGTCGGCGTTCGGTCGACCAAGATCGAGCCGGAGTGCGACGGCCCCGCCCACGAGGAGCAGCGCGGCTCCGATGAACGCACCGAGGGCGATCCCGGGCAACCGATGAGGCGGAGTCTCGTGGGTCACCGGGACCTGCTGCGTGATCGGGGCGGTGTCGCGACTCCACGACTCGAGCCCCATGAGATCGAGCACCCCCGTGTTGCCGACGAGCGAGGTCGAGCCCGAGCTCGAGGAGGTGCTTGCGCCCGACTCTCCCACGCGAGGCAGTCGGAACAAGGAACTCGGCACGGCATCGATGAGTTGCTCGACGACGATGTTGGCGTCCGCGGGGCGACGCGCGGGATCTTTCTCGAGACAGCTGTGGATGAGCGCGATGAGCGGGTCTGGCACGCCGTGGCCGAGGGGGAGCCGCTCGCGGAGGTGGACGGGCGCTTCGTTGACCGTCTTGTAGAAGACCGAGGCATCGCTCGATCCCTCGAACGGCAAGTGACCCGAGAGCATCTCGTAGAACAGCACGCCGGCGGCGTAGACATCCACACGGAGGTCTCCTCGCTCGCCTTTGAGCGCCTCCGGCGCGAGGTAGCCCGCCGTGCCGATCACGTGCTCCTCGGTGATCCGAGTCTCGCCGCGAAGCAACTTCGCGAGACCAAAGTCGAGAATCTTGACGAAGTTTGCACGCCCCTTGCGCTCGCAGAGCATGACGTTCGAAGGTTTGACGTCGCGGATCATCGTCTCGCGCGAGTGCGCGTACCCCATGCCCTTGAGGATCTGCGCGGCGATGGGAACGAACGCCTCGAACGTCAGACGGCCGTGCGCGGAGATGTAGTCCGAAAGGAGTCGCCCGCGGACGTACTCCATGACCAAGAAGGCACGTCCATCGGCCCGCTCGAATCCACACATCGTGACGATGTTGGGGTGCCTGAGTGAATCGAGCCGACGAGCCTCACGTTCGAAACGCGCGACCGCCTCGGCGTCGGTCAACCAGTGCTCGGCGAGACACTTCACCACGACCTCACGCTCCGTCCCACGTTCGGTCGCGAGGTAGACCACACCCACGCCTCCGCGCCCGATCAGGCAACGGATCGTGTATTTTCCGGCCAACGTCTGACCGACGAGTGGTTCCGTGACGAGTGCGGCCATGGACGCTCCGCTCCTACGGGCTCTTTCCGAAACCGACGACGAAATCGGTGTTGTGCGCGGCTTCGTGACAACCGATGCAGAACTCTACGCGTCCTTCGTGCGTGATCTCTCCATCGTACATTCGCCCCCAGAACCAGTTTCTTCCCGTCTCATGATATCCGGCCGGCCCCTTGTACATGACCGTCCATCCGACGATCGCACTGAGCTCGTCGAAATGCTCTTTGACGAAGAGCGTGCCTTCTGGAAAAGTGACCTCTTGGAGGGAATCGTCGGGATCGATGCTGTGAAACGTGGCCGCGGATTCCGCGAGCCCCCACACGCGGACGCTCGCAGCGTCCGAATGCGTCTCCGAGGCCTCAGGGCCGTCGGTCATCGGGACCAGCATCGTCGGATAGCTCATCGCGAGCGCAAAGATCGCGGATGCGTCGATCTCGACCGCCTCGGTCTCCGTGGTGCTACCCGACTCGACGCTCGCATCTCCCTCGGCGCGTTCGTGCGTCGTAGGATCGGAACATGCGGCGAACGTAGCGACGAAAACGGAAATGTAGCTGGTCTGTTTCATTCGAACATCGTGGTCGGCTGAATGGGAACGGAATGAAAGACGAAGTCGTCCACTCTGCCGGCGCGCAAGTAGAGCTGCCGAACGACGTCTTGAGCCACGATCTGTAGTTTGACCGTACCTGGGTGATTCGGCAACGAGATCGGTTGGTCGCTGACGAGCCGATTGACCCTCGAGAGGCCGGGCGGGAAGATCGCGGAGTACTGCTCGACGTTGCAGTCGGGGAGGCACTCGGGGACCGCGGCGTCGATGAAGAGGTGCACGTATCCCTCGGGATCCGCGGTCGTCCCCGGAGCCGACGCATGGCCCGGGTTCACGAACGTGAAGTTGAGGCTCGCGACCTCGATACGCAGCGTCCCGTCGTCGTTCCTGCGCAGCTTGGACCCCGGCGGTGGATCGATGATGCCAATGTGCTCCTCTCCGTTGTCCACCCAGAACGGGAGATTGGCACTGGAGCGCGTGGTCTCGAACGGGCTCCCGTCCGGGCGGAGCGCGACGAGGCGGATATGGTGCAGGCCGGGGGTCTCGGGCAAGGAGATCGCAGGGATTGCGACGCCCTGCTCGAGGTTTCCATAGAAGACGGTGCCCGTGCTGAGGCCATCGACCAAGACGTCGATGTACCCCGCGAGGGGGTCTGGGCTCTCCGGCGCATCGGTCAGGACGAGATTGCTGCCTTGGATGACGAGCTGGACCTCCTCATCGATGCCAGCAAAGTAACTCGTGAGCGGCGCCGGGCTCGTGACTTCGAGCGTCGGCCCCACCAGTAGACTCGTCGAGACACACACGAAGTCGGTGCATTGCTGCCCGATCGCGCAGTCCAACGTAGAATCGCAGGCATAGACCCCCGAGACGTTCGGATCGAGTTCGACGTCATAGCAGCCCAAGGCGAGCGACCCAATCCCGAGAGCGAAGAAGCGGAGCCACCGAGTCACGTCAAAACCTCCATTGTGTCGCAACGGCGAGCATATGCGGATCGAACACAGGCGAAATCGCGCTCAGGTGGGCACGCTTGTTGCGTACGAGCCCACCCGCGAGGACTCCGGCGCCGACGAGCGCGAGGGCGGAGCCGGTGACGATGAAGGTGATCTGGAGTGTCGAGTAGTCCTTACCCTGGGCATCCAGCGCCTCCGCCTCGGCAAGTGTCAGCCGTGTTGGGTTGCTGCCTTCAGCGAGTTCGGAGACCTGGTCGGCGTTCCGCCGCGCGGCGAGCCCAAACCCGACGCCGCCGGCGATCGCCGCAGCCGCGCCCACACCGAGCAACGTCGACCCGATGATCACCATGTTGCGCCCCTGGGACGCGGCAGCGCCCCGGTCCACTCCACCGGACGGGGCCCCAGCCGCGGAGGAAACGTTTTGGTTCATCGCCACGGAGGTCTTCGCGTCCTCATTGGAGACGAGCACGCGCAGTACCTTGATCCGTTCGGCTGCCGCCGAGCGTTCCTCGAGGGAGAGCTCGGGCAGCGCGGCAAACTCCTCGTAGCGTGCGAGCGCCCCCGCGAGCTCACCCTGCTGTTCGTGGATGCGGCCAATGTTGAACAGGTCCGTGGGATCGGCGTCGAGCTCGTGCGCCCGCTCGAAGAGTTCGATCGCGGTATCGTAGTCGCCCTCATAGAACGAGACCTCGGCGTCCTTGCGTAGCTCCACCGCTCGGGTTTGGCCCTTCTCCTGCTCTTCGCTCTGGGCCGCGGCCGGTGGCGGCGCAGAGGGCTGCGCGAGCATCAGGGCCATGACGGTCAAACACGTCGTCGGGATGGTAATGAGTGCCACGATTCCTCCTCAGGTGTTATCGCGGGGGCCCGAGCAGCGCCGGATCGAGCGGCTCGCCATCGAGGGTGGACATGAAGGCGACGAGCGCGTTGCGTTCGTCTCCCGTGAGGCCCAGAGGGCGCATGAGCTCATCGCGCACGCCATCGAAGGTCCCCTCGAGTGCGCCGCCGATGTCGTAGTGGGCAACCACCTCCGCGAGCGTGGGGAACGTGCCTGTGTGCATGTACGGCGCGCTGAACGTGACCCCACGGAGACTCGGCGTCTTGAAGGCTCCCATCTCTCCAACTTGAGTGTCGATCTGACTGACCGCGCACAGACTCTTGTCGGGGTGGTCACTATAGGGACCGGCGCAGTTGAAGAGGTCGTCGACCAGGCGCTGCAACCCGGTCGCACGTCCCGCGTCGTTGACCGGGATGTTCGTGCCCGTCTGCGCGACGGCGATGTTGTGGAACTGTCCGTCCGTGAAATTGGGCCCGCCGTGGCACCCCACGCAACGTGCGGTCATGAATACGCGTAGGCCGGCCTTCTCCTGGTCCGTGATCGCATCGCTGTCGGCCGATCCGGCGTTGAGGTCCGACCAGAACTGGTCGAAGCGGGAGTTTCGGCTCTGGAGTCGGCGTTCGTATGCCGCGATCGCCTTGCCAAAGTTGGCGTAGATTCGATTGACGTCGTCTTGAGTCGCCTCGGGGAGCGTGTCCCAAGCGGGCTCGCCCGGGACCGCCTTGGCGGGAATCGCAGGATTACCCGAAGCGTCGCGAAGGTCCGGCATGCTCCCGAAGATCTCCTCGTACGCGGCTCGATAGTTGTCGAAGAGGTGCAGCGCGACGGTCGTGCGCGAGCTCCCCATCTCGGCCGCGCTCTCGGGAGGCTGCAGCGCTTGGGACCATTGGCTGTCGCAGCGGCCGTCCCAGAATTGAAAGATGCCGGCGTCCTCGGAAGCCGCCCCGAACGCTCCATTGATGATCGGCATCGCCGACCGAGGTGTGTACGCGAGCCCGAGCGAGGTGTTGGCGCGGGCATCATCGAAGCCCGTCGTGGGCGCGTGGCAAGTCGCACACGAGACTGCTCCGCCCTCGCTGTACCCGGTGTCAAAGAATAGCGCTTGTCCCAGTCTGGCGGCCCTTGGGTCATCCGCGAAACTGTTGGAGAGGTCCGCGGGCGGGTCCGCGGGAAGCGGGGCGAGCCACGTCAAGATCGCTTGACGTTCATCCTCCGTAAAGAAGGGAGCGTCGCTCGTGTCGGAGGTCTCGACTTGAGCTGCAGAGGTCGTGTCTAGACCATGTGCCCCGGATGTCTCGTCGGAAGCAGCGTCGTCGTTCTCGGAATCACAGCCGGTGACGGCTCGAAGACCGAACACGAGGAGCAAGGAACGGAAGTGGTTCGTCTGGGAAATCTTCACGGTCATGGGACATCTCCAACCCTGAGCTCTGAGAGCGTCGCGGATGTGACGATTTCGTCGCGGCCTGCAAGGGGCAATGAGGCATTGCCACCTCGCATCAACGTATCACGTAGTTTGCAACAGGGGTCGAGTCAAATGCAAACTCTCAGCGCTGATGAGAGACCCTCGGGTGCTGCGAGAGTGGCCTGTCCGAAAGAACATTCGCGATTTTCAAGTATGGCTACGGATTCGTTGTGAGGACGACCCGTGTGTCGGTGACAGCTTTAGTTACAATTGTTTCATGCGGCATCGGAGCGACGCGAGATGGCCGCGGAACGTGCGTTTCGCTGCGCTGGGGACGTGACCCTGGCCCAAAGGCCACGACCTCGGCCATCCCGCGGCCCTGGTCGAAAGGACATACGTCGACCTCAGGACGTCATGATCGCTCAGCACCCCTGACCTAAAGCACATTCACTGAAGCTCCTTGCTTTCACCGGTTCATGAGCGTCCCAATCTCGCTGGCAGAAAGGACGTCCTGGAGGGTCTCGTCGATCCACCAAGACCAAGCATCGCGGCTGCGTCGGGACTCTGGTCGCCGGTACGCGTGAGGGTGCGCGCGGTCGAGCAAGACAGCGGCGACTCACACGGCGTGGCTAGACGTCTTCCGCGAACTTCGAGCCCCACCCAAGTGTCGTATGATCAGGTCAGGATTGTCGTTGCCCGGCGTGTATCGGTCGTGTTGCCCTGTCTCCGGATGTCCCGAATCGGCACCATCGAGGGTCGTATCCACGGCGCATGAGGGCGGCAGCACGACCGGACAAGCATTCGACACGACCGTGCGAGCGGCGATGGTCGCTGCATCTTCTAGCGGCGTCGCAAGATACGGGTGAACAGTTCCGTCGTGTCGTCGGTCACGGGGTCGGGGATCCCCGGGTTGGTCGGCGCCTCATGGTCGACACAGTCATCGAGGGAGGGCTCCGTGGGGGCGCGAGCCGACCGGTGACCGAGGTCCACGCGAGGCGAGGCGCTGACTTGGGGCCCCGATCGCCAGGCCGGATGTTCCATGTCGCGGCGTAGCTGCGCCGGATCGACCACCCGGGTCAGGCTCTCCAAAACCTGGCCGGCGTGTGTGGGTCGACGCGCTCGCTCGGGAGCGAGGCAGCGATCGATGATGAGCGAGACCTCGCGGGGTAGATTGGAATGCAGCAGGAGCGCAGCGATGGGGGGGATGCTCTCGTGGCGTGATCTTTGGCCGCGGCGTGGGGTCAGGGGGTCGCTGGGAAGGCGTCCGGTGACCATGACGTAGAAGAGGACCCCAAGCGAGTACACATCCGACCGAAGGTCGGGGTGCTCACCACGGGATACCTCGGGCGCCAGGTAGCCCATCGTGCCCAGCACCTCGTTGCGTGTGATGATGGAATCGGCGGCGACGGCCTTGGCGAGCCCGAAGTCGAGGAGCTTCACGATCTGCGCCCGCGGCGCGCTCGGACACAGCATCACGTTCGCGGCCTTCACGTCGCGCAGGACCACGCCATGATCGTGCGCATGGGCCACGCCGCGGAGGATCTGCACCGCGATCGGTGCGAACATCGGCAACGGTAGCGGACCGTGGCGCTTGAGGATGCTCGAGAGCTGTTCACCCTGGGCATACTCCATCACGAGGAAAGATTGATCGGTTTGCTCTACGAACTCGATGAAGCGGACGACGTTGGGATGACGGATCGCTCGCAGTTGTCGCGCTTCGCGGCGGAATCGGGCGACCATCTTGGCGTCGCCCAGCAGCGCTGGTGACATCATTTTGATGACCACCGGCTGCGGAGGGGTCCCGTGGAAGGCCAAGAGCGCGACCCCCATGCCGCCGTGGCCCAGGACGCGTTTCACGGTGTACCCGCGCAACTCGGGCAGCACACCGAGAGACCTCCGACCTGGGTGTTGCAGTGAGTCCATCGAGCAGACGCGCACTCGAGTATCCAGGGGGCGAGCGACACCGGGCCTACGACGCCCGATGAACACTCGAGGCTTTGCACTCCGCAATAGCACCTCGCGGACCGAAACGGTAGAGCGCGGCGCGTTCGAGCCGCGAATCTGCGTGGTCGAAGGTAGGTCGTAGGGGGTTGCTGAGTTCCGCGTCGCCCCGGCGTTCGAGGCAGGCGTGTGACTGCCGGTGAACTCGCACCAGATCACGGGATAGCCCGCATCGCAGCCTTCGTAGCTCACGCAACTACAGGATTCCAGATTGGCGCCTCCGGTTTCACACCCGTCGAGCTCCGCCGGTACCGTACTTTCGGAGCATCGACACGACCAAGATCTCGACCAACGGGTTCTCGTGCGGCGGACTGATGGCCGAGGGCACTGCGGGGGATCCACGCATCACCACGTGGGGAATCACCAGCAGTGGAATGCTCAGCACGCCCGTGTTGATGGTCCAGGGCGGCCCTAGCGACATCGCCTACGAGAATGGCCTCCGCGACTACGAGAACATCAGCCAGGTCGGTGTACCGCTCATGTGGTTCAGCAAAGACATCGGCCACGGTGGCGACTTGTTCGCCGGGGGAGATGGGGACTTCACCAAGATCATCTTGGCTTGGCTGAACTGGTGGCACAAAGGGGACGAGGGGGCGACGGGCAAGGGCTTGCTCACCGGAGCCGGTTGCCGGTACTGCACGGATCCCGAGTGGGGAGTCATGTCCAGCAACGTCCCGTAGAAGCCGCCAGCAGCCCGGCTCGAGCTGATCGACGAGCGAATCCGGCGTGTCTTGCGCTGTGCTTGTGGTGTCGCAAACCCACACGAAGGGCCGAAGAGCCATCCGCGCCGCCTCGGAGCCACTCACGGTGCCGCGTTGGCGTGGCTTCGGTGAGCCGTTCGAGGTCAAGACTTCCTCTTTACCCTGCCACCCCGATCGGAGGTGGCGACATCCTTCAGCAGCGTGAACTCCACCGAGGTGCGCATTAGCAGCAGTGCGATCCGAGACCTCCTCCCACGCTCTCTGGTCGAGACGGTTGCCTCGATCCACGGAAAGTTCGACACGCAGCCTTGCCACGCGTGCGACGGCAGAGGTTCTCGCCGTGGGCGCGCTGGTTCGCGGCAATCGTAGTACGGCCGCGACGCACCCAAGGTGGCCTGGAAAGCTCGACTCGGTGAGCCGTTTCCGTCGTTCGTTTTCCTCTTAACCGCTACGGGTTTGGAAGACGTCACGATGTTCGGAGAGCGAAGACTCGGCAGGGCACGAGAGCGACTCGCGGGGATCCTCGCCTGCTTCTCGGTATCGATGACCGCGCTTGCGGTCGAGCCGCGCCGGCATGATGCGGCGCAAGACTCGGAGGCACTGGAAGCGGACCTCGGCGATGCACGCGACGCCAAAGGAGCAGACGAACGCAAGTCGAAGCGGGTGGATCTCGGTCGGATGCGCGAGCTGACGATCCTGGGAGGCGTGGTCACGGGGCTCGGCGTCGCCGGGCTCGCCGTAGGTATCGCAGGGGTTGCGCTTGGACATGTGAAGCAAACGGAGGCCGATGCGAAGCAGCTACCGGCGCAACAGGACGAGGTTGACGAGCTAGATAAGGAAGGAGCTCGCGCCAACAAAATGGCCCTTGCAGGTTTCGTTGCCGGCGGGAGCCTCGCGGTCGTGGGCGTCGTCTTGCTTACCGTGGGCGCCGTCATGCAAAGACGCGGGAAGACCGGCCAAGTGGCACGCTTTCGCGTGGAACCCATGGGATTCCACCGTGGAAGCGGAGTGCTATTGCAAGGCAGGTTCTGAGCCATGCGTTCCCCGAACGCGATGACAATTCTCATATCCGGTGGACTGGCGATGGGATCCCTGGGCTCACTCTGCAACCCCACCTCCATTTATCTGTGCTCGTCCGACGAGGATTGTCGGCCACACGGAGCGGGGGGGAGGTGCGAGTCGAACCTCGCCTGCTCCTTCGAAGACGAGCAATGCCCGCAGGGGCGGCGCTGGCACAGTCGTGCCGACGACGAAGCCGGCGCATGCCTCGAATCAGGTCCCTCCGCAACAGATGGCAGTGGGAGCGATGGGGGCGACGGCGACGCCAGCAGTGGGGGAGACCACGGCGAAGAGACGCAAGAATCCTCAGCCGCTTCGAGCGAGGGTTCGGAGGCGGAGTCCGGCTCATCCGAGAGCACGACCGAAGGCTCGACGTCTTCTGGGGAGGAGACGTCCGAGAGCAGCACGAGCCAAGAAATGACCACGTCCTCGGAGACCGGGGCAGCGCAGAGCTGCGACGAACAGTATGGATCGGTACTTGACTATCAGTTGTGCACCGAGACACTCGATACTTGCGCTTTCAATATCCGTGTAGACATGTCGGCAAATTGCAGCCAAGTCTGCTCCATGCACGGAAGTGTGTGTGTGACCGCAGACTTGAACGAGACGGAGCCTTGTGTACCGATCGGCGAGATCCCGTGCGACGATATGTCGTTCACTGACGCGATATGCACCTGCTCTCGTGATTGATCGATGTATGGAAAAAAGATTCCAAATCGATGAGCCGATGACCAAGACAGACTCCTCTCAGAATGTGCATGCAAGTCGACCGATTGGCCACACAGTGGTGCCCGCTTGCGCTCACTGCTCTATGTGTCTCAGCCTGCTATGAGGGTGTGACCTCGGCTCCATTCGCAGGTGATCACGCCGAGGGGTCGGAAGACGACGACAACGGCGGAGAGGACGACGAGGAAGGCGACGAAAGTGGTGACGACGATCCGGATCAGGAAGGATCCGGTGACGACGGTTCCGAGGGAACTTCCGAAGCCATCGATGATTCGGGAGAGGAAACCTCCGACGGTGTCGAACCTCCTCCAGGCACCACGATTCTGTTCCGCGGGGAGCCCGTGTATTCCCGCTTCGTGCGTCTGACGCATGAGCAGTGGGAACGCGCCGTTCGAGATCTGCTGCGCCTTCCCGACCTTCCGGGGTTGGCGGAGACCTTCGTTCCGGATCCGCCAGCCGGCAAGTTCAGCAACAATGAACGCCGGCTGCGAGTGACGGAGGAATTGACCACCGACTACACGCGTGTGGCCGAGCAGCTTGCCGTCGAGGTGACCTCGGACCCCGCGGCGCTAGGTCGATTGACCAGCACGACGGATGGCCCCACGTTCGTTCGCGAATTCGGGCTGAGGGCGTTTCGACGGCCGCTCGATTCGGACGAGCAGCAGCGATACGAGGCAATCTTCGACGCCGCGGACATGTTGACTGGCAACGAAGATGCGTTCGCCGGTGGCGCGCGCCTGGTGATCGAGACAATGCTTCAGTCGCCGCACTTCGTCTATCGTACCGAGCTGGGCGAGGAAGGCGCGAGGCTCTCTGGCTACGAGATCGCCGCGAAGATGTCCTTGTTCCTGCGCAACACGATTCCCGATGATGAAGCATTGAGCCTGGCTGAAAGCGGTGGCCTCGATACATCGGACGGTCTGCGATCGGAGGCCGAGCGACTGATGTCCATGCCGGACTCCGTTCAGAGCGTCCGAGAGTTCCATACACAGCTTTTTCGGACGTTTCGCTACCAAGACATCGAGAAAGACGCCTACGCCTTCCCGGACTACGACCAGGCGATCAACGCGGACCTCCTGGCCGCCGATCTTCGGTTCTTCGACCACATCTATGAAAACGATCTGGGGATGCGTGACCTCTTGCTGTCTCCGGTAGGCTTCGTCACCCCCGCAACCGCTGCGCTCTACGGCGTTGAGGCGTCGGGAGCGGAGCCAACCCAGGTTGAGCTTCCAAATCGCCCGGGCTACTTCACACGTTTGGGATTCCTCGCACTCAACGGTACGCTCCGCGATCCAGACCCGATTCACCGCGGTGTCGAGGTTTTGAAGGAGGTGATGTGTATCGAGATCCCTCCCCCGTCCGGTGAGATTCCACCGCTGCCGCCGCAGGAAGCGGGCGTGACCAACCGCCAGCGCGTGAATGCGCACACCGGGCCCGGAACATGCGGCACGAGCTGCCACGCTACGATGATCAACCCCATCGGCTTTGCGTTCGAGCACTACGACGCCCTCGGTGTCGAGCGAGAAGTCGACAACGGTTTCACCGTGGACGCCAGTGGCTCGTTCAGCTTTTCCACCGTTTCATTCGAATTCGACAACGCCATTGAGATGCTCAACGTAATGGCTGATACGGCGCAGGCGCAGGCTTGCTATGTCAAGCAGATCGTCGAGTTCGTCCTTGCCCGAGACCTGACGGAAGGAGATGCATCGGCAGTCTACGCGATGGTCGAGGACGGCGGGGGAGAGGCCTCGATGAAGAACCTCATCATGTCCGTCATTCTCAGCCCATCGTTCGTTGTTCGCGAAGGAGCACAGCCATGAAACGCAAAGTCGACCCGAGAGCGTGCCGCCGTGCCTTCCTGAAAGGAACCGGAGCTGTCGCGATCGGTTTGCCCTTCCTCGAGGGGATGCCTGAGCGTTCGGCGTGGGCAGCGGGTGAAACCCCGTCGTTCGGCTTGTTCATCATGACTGCGAATGGTGTGGTGCAGGCCGAACGGTCTGAACCTGAGCGTTTCTGGCCTACACAGACCGGCGCCCTGACGTCAGCATCGATGGAGGCTTTCAAGGCAGATCGGGTGACCGGTGAGCTCTCGGCCTATGCCGATCGTTTGCTGATCGTCCGAGGGGTGAACTACCCAGGCGGAGCACAGGGATGTGGCCACGCGCTCGGGCTCGTACAGTCCCTCACCGGTCGTGGGCCCAACCCGGGTGCCACCAACAACACCGCAACTGCGAGCGCCAAGTCCATTGATACGCTCATCGCCGAGTTCTTCGGTGCAGAGCCGCTCACGCTGTACGCCGGTGCCAAGGGCGGATTCATCAACGAGAAGCTGTCGTTCACGGGACCCGGCCAAGTCCGCGCCGCAGAGGGCAACCCGTTCAACGTGTACCGGCGCCTCACGCAGTTCTTTGGAACGGGGGGAGATGGCTCGGATCCCGCAGCGGAGATGCTCGTCGCGCGGCGGAACAGCATCAACGACCTCGTACGCGAGGAGTTGAACGATCTCAAAGCAAGGCCCCAGCTCAGCAAGGACGATATCGATCGCCTGGATCAGCACTTCCAGAGTTTCCGAGACCTCGAGATCACCATGGTCGAAATGGGGCTCAGCTGCTCGGAAGAGTCCGTCGATGTCAGCGCTCTGGAGGCCATCTCGAACGGAGACGCGTTCCGGCGCAACGGAACCATCGAGCAGGTCGTCAAGCTCCAGCTGGAGCTCGCGGCGCTTGCCTTTGCGTGCAATGCCTACAACGTGGCCACACTGCAGGCCGGGGACGGGACCGACGGAACGCGCTATGAAGTTGGTGGTCGTACGACGGAGAGCTTCCACCACATCAGCCACCGCATCGCCAGCGATGGAACCAATGGCCCGGCGATCGCCGGGGCTTTCGAGACCCATGAGGCGATCGATAGAATCCGCATGCAGACGTTTGCTCAGGGCATCCAGCGCTGGTCCGAGACCTCGGTGGACGGCGGCTCGCTGCTCGACCATGGATTCATGATGTGGAGTTCCCACAACGCCACCGGGCCGCTGCACGGGTGGAGCAATCTTCCGTACATCATCGCCGGAAGTGGAGGTGGTGTATTGCGTCAAGGGCAATATGTCGACGCGGGCGGTGTGCTCAACGAGCGCATCCTCAATACCCTCGCACGAGCGAACGGCGTGCCAGAAGGCGATGCGAACATGATTGGATCTGGCGTCATCGACGCCATGCTCGCCTGACAGCGCTGCGCGAGCAAGAGCGGGCGACGAGTCTTCTTCGGGATTGCACCCTTGCTTCGCTGCGAGATATCGCGTGGAGGAGGCCTGTTTGTACGGCGAGTCGCCTACACGACGGATGGACAGGCCGACCTCGGTGCCCTGCCAAGGCCATATGCCGAAGCGACCCGATAGAGGGGCCCAATGCGCGCCCTTCGACGAGGTTCGGGAAGTGGGGAAGCAAGGTCCCGCCGCGTCGACGGCGGCCTTTGAGGTGTTCTTCCGGAGCTTCCGCCCGAACATCGAACGGATCGCGCGCAGCATCCTCCGGAGTGACGACGAAGTCGACGACGTCGTACAAGAGATCTTCGTCATCGCGTACCTGCGACTGCACGAGTTGCGCGATGAGAAGGCCCTCAAGAGCTGGATCTCGACGGTGACCGTGCGCGAGGTCCTGCGCATGCGGAAGCGCCGCATGAAGCAGTTTGGTGTAGGCGTCCCCTGCGACGCGGCCGATTTTGAGCGCGGCGATCCATTCACCGAAGGCAGGCTCGAGGACGATCTCTTGGCCGGCGACCTGACGAGGGCTGTCGGGAAGCTTTCTCCAGGGGAGCGCCGCGCCTGGAGTCTTCGCGTGCAAGGTTACTCGCTCGACGAGGTCAGCGCTGAGTGCGGTTGCTCGTTGGCGACGACGAAGCGGCGCATCTCCGGCGCGAGCGAGAAGCTACGCGCGTTTCTTTCGCCTTATCGGGCGGCCCTCGAGGAACCCGTGTGAGCGCGACCCCCTCGCAAACACTTCGCGGGGGTCGTCGGACGATGAGGCGCACTCGTGCGCCAGAGGTTCGGCCGAAGCGGGGTGGCAGGTTGCACGACGCGGCGCTTCGAAGGACGTCGAACACCGTGGACTGGACTTCGGTGCGCTCGTGGTCGCAAGATCTCCTCATCGACGTCACGAGTTGTCGGCCGGCCATCGGCGATCGTGCGTCGCAGGGAGGGTAACCATGCGCGCAGTGGCGATCTCACCGAGCTCCAGTCTCCTCGTATCAGCCATCGTCGTTGCGCTCGCCGCTTGCGGCAAGGTGCCCGACGACGGCGATGGGGGGACCGACGGTGCGCAGGGGGACAGCACGGGCAGTTCCGGTCAGGACGTCTCGACGAGCAGCAGTGTAACCGCGGCGGGCTCGCCCGAGACCTCGCACGCTTCGGACGGTTCCTCGGATGCCTCGACCTCCACGGAGAGCTCGACGACCGCTGCCGCGGAAGAGGTCACGTCCTCTCCCTCCGCGGAGACCGGAGAGGAAAGCGGCGACGCGACGGCCATGCCCGACCCCAGCACGACGGGCGCGAACGAAGGTTGCGGAGGTCCGTGGCCTTCGCTGGATCCCGCCGTGTCCGGCCCCTACGAGGTCATCACCGAAACCGAGGTCGGTCCCGTAGCCGGGATGGTCGAAGACGGCGTCGCGCCGACCCGCTTCACGATGGTTCGCCCTGCGGAGCTCGGGCAGGACGGTCGTTGCCACCCCGTGGTCACGTGGGGCAATGGCACGGGCGCCACGCCCAACCTCTACGGCGTCGTCCTGCGCCACCTCGCATCGCACGGCTTCGTCGTCATCGCCTCCGACAACGAGAACGTCGGGATGGGAGACCCACCGCCCATGGTCGTCGGCGTGGAGTGGGTGCTCCAACAACATGAGGATCCGACCAGTCCGCTCTACCAACACATCGACGTCGCGCACATCGGCGCCACCGGTCATTCGCAGGGCGGATTTGCGACCACGACCGCCGGAGGCGAGGCCTTCATCAGGACGATTGCGCCGCTTTGTGGGGCCTCGGGCGGTCGCGACCTGCACGGCCCCGCGTGGCTCTTCTGTGGCGGCATGGACGAGACGGTGACCTGCGGTAGCATCGAGCGTTCGTTCGACGCGATCGCCGACCAACCGGTCATGCTCGCCAACCACCTCGCCTCCGACCACGCGAACTGGATCACCTTCCGAGGCACCGAGATAAGCCCCGTCGAGACCGCCATGGTCGCTTGGATGCGCGTGCACCTCATGGGCGACGAGGCTCTGCGCGGCTGGTTCTACGGGCCCTCGTGCGAGCTCTGCACGGACCCCGCGTGGTCCGTGGCCCAGAAGATGATGGACTGAAGTCAGGGGAGCCGCAGCTGCCAGCGTTTCCAGCGATCGGGTCCCTCCCCGAGCCAGAACATGACCTTCCCGTCCGCAGAGATCGCGTTGACGTAGTCGATGCGCCAGTGCTGGATGCCGAGCTCTTCGAGCATGTCTTCGACCTCCGCAGCGGTGGGGGTGGTGGGCCGGGGCCCGCCGAAGTCGAACGCTTCGCTCGGGTCGCGCGGTTCGAGCACGCCATCACGCCACACGACGTCGACCCACTCGTCGACATACGGAGAGACCTTCACGTATCCGACGACGACGCGGTGGTCGACCGTGATGTCCATGGCAACGTTGTCCCCCGCCGGATCCAGCTCGAGCATCTCGAGCCCGCCGGTGAGCGTCCACTTCACCGCCACTGCGGGCTGGTCAGGCGGTGCTCCCGGTGGCGCATGACTTCCGACGATGACGGTCCCGTCCGCGCTGATGTTCGTGAGGATGAGCTCGCGGTTGGTCCCCGACGAGCCGATTTCACGGACCAAAGGCAGCTCACAAGCGGCCAACCCTGCGACATCGCAGTCGCAACGCAATCCGCCGATGCTCTCGATGCAGGTGCCGTGGTCGTTGCAGGCCGCGAGGCCATGGCAGGTCTGTGCTGGCTCGGAGGTGCTCGATGATTCGGCGAGGGAGCCCGTGGCCGTCGCGGCGGTGCCCGAGTCGAGGTCACCGGATTGCGTGGAGTCCTGAAGGTGGTCCCCCGAAGTGCTGCTGATCAAGCTCGTTCCTTCATCGGAGGACGTTGTCGTCTCCGGTCCGCGTGTACCGGTTTCGCCAGTGTCCCCGCCTGTGTTGCCACCGCTCGTCGAGGTCATCCCCTCCGCTGTCGAGCCCGGTGGTGCCGACTCCGATGTTTCCGTGGACGAATCCGCCGCCTCGGTGCCGCTCGGGCCGCAACTGGCGGCCATGGCGACGACAAACTTCATGAGGACTCTCTCTTGATGTGTCATTGCATGCACGATCCGCGTTAGACCGGAGGAAGATTCGAGGAACCTCTCCCGTCACCAAGTGGCCGTTCACCCGGACGACCCGATGGAGACAGTACATGTGCGGGGAGGGCAGCGACAAGAGGAAGGCGCATCTGCTGGCGTCGCGCGACGAGGACCACGCAAAGATCACAAAAAGTGCGAACGGTTCGTCGAGCCGTTCACGGTGTTTGGTGCCTCTATAGACCCCGGGATCAGAGCCATAAAGATGCACAAACGAGTAAGTTGGTCGGTGGTCTCGGTATTGGGTTCGGCGTGCCTTGCTTGTGCGGCACCCACGGATGGCTCGCCCGCGAGCGATGCCTCCGGAAGCACGGGTCGAAGCGAGGGCTCGCGCTCGGAGAGCAGCGACGCGGACGCCTCTTCTGACGAAGCGTCCACAGGCGATTCCTCGACGGGAGGTGAGGAGGGGAGTTCGATCTCGGAGGAGACGAGTAGCTCGGGGTCGACCGAGGGAGACGGCACGACGACGATGCCTGGCAGCTCGACGGAGAGCGCCGTCGACCCCGCCTCCGATACCGGGGACACCTCGGACGAGTTCGTCGACCCCGCGGATTCGAGCACGAGCGGACCGTCGATGGACGACGGCGCAGATGCGAGCACAGGGACGGAGGCACCCGAGCCCCGTCCCAGCCCAGGCTGTGGCCAATCAGGTCGTCCCTCGGGTGGGAGGGTGACCGTCGCCAACGATCACATCTACACCTTTCCAGAGAGCTATGACGGAAGTACGCCGTTTCCGCTCCTGTATGGGTTTCATGCCGCCGGAAACCCCATCGAGCAGATCCTCGAGCTCACGGATGGGTCAGAGTTCGAGACCGACTACGTCAGAGCGTTCGGGAAATCGATGGGGAACGAGTGGACCTTCGGCAGCGACCGAGACAACGTACTCCGCATCTATGACGAGCTCCTCAACGGCTACTGCATCGACATGAACCGCGTGTTCGCCACGGGACATAGCTCCGGGGCTGGTATGATCATGCAGCTGCTCGCGGACCAAGGTACCCACGACCATCTGAGCTTCCGGGCTGTCGCCCCCGTCGCCGCGTGGGTGACGGGGTCACCGCGATCGGACATCGCGGTGATGTACATCCAGGCCATGTACGATACCGTTCGAAGGAGCAGCGGAGAGGAGGTCGTCGAGCTCTTTCGCGAAAGAAACGCCTGCGAATCGTCGTCGAGTCCATACCCCGGAGTATCGGGTTGCAGGAGCGGGAATGTCATGGTCAACCCGGGCTGCATCGTCTACGACGGCTGCTCCGAGCCGACCGTGTGGTGCTCACACGACGACCCGCAGTACAACGACACCTATCACGGTGTTCCATGTTTTGCCGTCGACGCAATGTACGGCTTCTTCGAGAGTTTTCCGTGAGACCCCTTGCGCCGTCGCGGTGACCCCAGCGCCCCGAGGAGCACGAAGACCCACAACGAACCGGCAACCGACGGCGCAGGGGCGTTGGCGCGACAAGAGCAACCGCTCCCGGAGGTCTCCGGCTCATCGTTGGAGCCGCTCGTGACCGTTTCGCCCGCGCTGGCGTCCATCGAATCCGCACTGCCCGATGCCTCCAGCGCGCTGGAACTCGAGTCTCCCGCGGAGGTTGCTCCGGTGGTCTCGACGGCGGTGGTTTCGCCCGCGGTGGTTTCGCCCGCGGTGGTCTCGACCGCCGTCGTAGCGTCGCTGTCTCCCGGGGCGTCTTCGGAGCTCGCCCCGACCGAGCTCGACCCAGCATCCGAGGCGTCTTCGTCCTCGGCCCCGCTACTCGCCGAAGCTCCCGTCGTTTCTCCCTCCTCGTCTGGATCGGGCGGGGTTCCCTCGAACCCGAGGGCATCATCCGCGGTCAATGCCAGGACGGCGACCCCATCCACCACGACGACGTTTTCAGGGGCGTGGACCGACTGGCCCAGGGGGGACTCCCAGCTGCCCGTGGCCCAACTGGAAGGGAGTTCGTCTGCGGTGAAATCCTCGCGCCACTCCAGCGCAAACTCTTCACCTGCGGGTCCTTGAGGCAAGTATTCCGAGTACGCGACCCAGTCGATGAACTGGTACACCGGAAGACGATCCGCGCTGAACGAACCGCCAAAGTCTTCGGTTCCCACCCAGAGATTGAAGCGGAACTGCAACCCCTCTTGGGCGTTGGCCGCGAACTCGGCAGCGAGCTCGCCCTCCACGCGACGAAGCTCCTCTCCGTCCAGCTTCCAGACGATTGCTTCCGGGGTCCACTCGATCGCATGAGTATGCCAGGCGCCACAGACGTCGAGATCGATTTCTATCTCCTCCGGCATCTGCATCTCGGGCATGCCCCAAAAGACGTTGGTCGAATATGTGCATTCGGGCCCGATCTTCTCGATATCCACCTCGTTCCAGTAGACTTCGGGCATCTCGGAGTCCGGCTTCCACAAAAAAAACGACGAGACGACGCCGTCACTCGGCGCAAAGCGAAGCCGCGCTTCGAACCGGCCGTAGCCCCACGATTGCGAGGTGTAGAGCTCGGCGCCGGATACGGCCGGGGTGGTCAACAGAATCAACGGTGCAACGAGTACGAACATTGTGATTTCCATCTTAGCAGCGATTGCTTGGCGACTCCACCTCGCGCGAACCGTCGCTCGCCGCCACCGACGAAATGACCGCGCCACCTGCTCACGCGGCGTCGCCACACCAGGCAGGTCAGCAGCATGGCCAGAGGTACCGGCGATTCGGCCCCTCGTTCACCCGCGCGGCAGGAGCAACCACGGTTTGGACGCCCGCCCCCGGAACCGGTGCCCGTAGCGTCCTCCGCGTCGCCTTCGTCCGCCCCAGAGGCCCCAGATGCAGAGGATTCCGAGGTTCCAGTGGTGCCCTCCGCAGTGTCGTCGCACGTCTGCATGCACTCGGTATGCGTGGCCGCGGCAGTCGAGGGCTCGACGGTGCTCGAAGGCGGTGTGTGGGCATCCGTAGCGTCGCTGCCCGTCGTTTCGGAGGCGCCGGAGGTCTCCGTTGGCTCCCCGACGCTCGCTCCGCTGCCGCTCGACTCGCTTCCCCCCACGTCGCCGCCAGTTTCGGACGACGAGTTTGCCTCCTCTCCGGGGCCGTCGAACTTCCACCAGTTGAACCCAAACAGGTTGCAGCCACCTAAGAATCGAAAGAACACATCGTGCACGCCCGAGGCGCCTTCCATCTGGCACGTCTGCGTCTGCCACGCTTGAGCTCCACCCGTGTTCGAAACGGGGCAGCTGCCGACCATGGGCCCCGTCAGGCTATCGAGATGAACCTCGATGGCCCCGCAGCTGGACGCAGCCGCCACACGGGCAGAAAACGAGGTGATGCCAGCGCCGAAATCGACGTCCTCGACCTTGATGTAGTCCCCGTCATCGATGGACGTGACGTTCATCCCGCCTTCGCTGCACGCCTCGGTCTTCAACCCGGACGAGAACGCGATGGTCTCGGCTTCCGTCTGGACGAACGGGTCGAGGTGCTTCAAGGGTGCGGGGCCATCCTCCGTCATGGGGATGGTAGGCAGCGTCCCGTCGGCGTTGTACGAGAATTCCTCGACGCCGACGGAACGCCGAAACCCGCCGCCTCCCGGAAGTGCCCCGTTGTGATAGAACAAATACGTGTGTCCTTGGAAGTCGATCACACCTGGATGATTGGTGAAGCTGCGGCTTCCCGCGCTGTCCATGATGCGCCCGCGATATACCCAGGGTCCGGTGGGAGTCGTACTCGTGGAGTAGTCAATTTTTTCCGGTGAGCAACAGTCCGTCGCATAGATGAGATAGTAGAGCTCTCCGCGTCTGTAGAACCACGGACCTTCCTCATATAGAGTTGGTCGCTCCGGATCCCCGGAGCGCGAACCGAAGCTCTCCGTCGTCATGGGCACCCGCTGGATCTCTCCGCTGTACGAGATCATGTCGGGGTTCAGCCGGACGTACATCAGGTCCGGATTTCCCCAGTAGAGGTAGGCGTGGCCGTCTTCGTCGACGAACACGGTGGGATCGATGTCGTAGGAGTCTGCGATGAGCGGAGCTCCCAGTGGGTCGACGAAGGGTCCAAGGGGGTTGTCCGCGACCGCAACGCCGATGACTTTTCGGTTCGTCGAGCTGTGCGTCAGCGGTACGTAGAAGAAGAAGGTCCCTTCCCGGTGAACGACTTGGCCAGCCCATGCATCTCCGCTCGACCAGGCAAAATCGCGATAGCTCAAGGGGGAGCCGTGGTCGGTCCAGTTCGTCATGTCGGCCGACGAGTAGCAGCGCCAATCGTTCATGGTGAAGAAGTTGTTCACGGTCTCGTCTTCATCGTGGGATGTGTAGACGTAGACCCTTTCCCCGTAGACCATAGGGGCAGGATCCGCCGTGTAGTTGGTCTGCACCATCGGATTGTCGGCATGCACGGGCAAGGCGCTCGTCATCGACGCGCTCACGCAGAGGCCCAAGAACACCCATCCATAGCTCCGGGATCGCTTGGTCATGATCGTTTTCGGTCGTTCTACGGCGAAGACACGCGCGCGGCAAGCCGTGCGACGCGGAGGTCCGCGCAGCACTCCGTCGCGATCTCGCGCGCGGAGAAAAACCAAACTCCGTGAGCCGGTCCGCCCCCCAAGTGCCTCTAAGGGTTGCCGGCAGCGACGATACGCACGCCATGCAACCGTGGCACCATCCTTATGGATGGACTCACTTCAGATCTTCGCACCCGCCGGCCACCGGAACGAAGAGGACGTCTCACGTAGCGCGTTGCGCGACAGCAGACCCAAGATACGCGGTCCTCAGCGCCGGTTGCGGCCATGCCATCGCAGCGAAAGGGAACCCATCCTCTTGTGATCGGTGGAATGCGCCGCATCTCTTTCCGGCAGAATCTCTACGGGTGGATCCTCATGTCCCTTGGAGCGGCGCGGACACAAGCTCACCATCTTCTCGATCGCGTTCGAGCGGCGCTGTTTCGGCGGAGGGTAAGAAGCAACGGAATCAGAAATTTTTTCACGGATTTCTGCAATCGCTTCCACAGTGTGGTGCCGGTGCATCCGACGATGCGCTCGCGACCGCACCATGGACAGCCTCTCTCTTTCGCTCAATCCATCCCTCGACATCAGACGCGGAGGAACATCGCTCCGTCGCCTCGGGGGCACGGCTGTCTTGCTCGCTTCAATTTCATGTGGTGCTCCGAACTCCATGAACCCTGCGTCGGGGGGTGAAATGTCCGGCGAAGGCGAAGAAGATGAAGAGAAAGATGATGACGAAGCCAGCGAGAGCGAAGTCGAGGACGGCTCCGCAGGTTCCTCCGAGGCGACCGGAGCAAGCCCGGAGGGTGACGGCGGAAGCTCGAGTTCCTCCACGGACGCTGAGTCGCGGGGCGAGAGCTCCAGTGGTGCGGAAAGCACGATCTCCGGAAGCACGGGCTCGGGGAGCACGAGCGGAGAAACGACGAGCTCTGCAAGCGCGGATACTTCGGCCGACGCCGAAGGCAGCGAATCGAGCGACGCGGAAGGGTCGGATGTCGGGGACACCACCGGCCCCGGCACTTGCCCGTCCCCCGTGTTGTCACCTGGCGACATGACGATGAACGTGCAGACCGATTCGGGGAGCCGCAGCTACATTCTGCACGTGCCGTCCACGTACGACGGAACCTCGCCAGTCCCGTTGGTGGTCGATTTCCATCCCCTGGGGGGATCAGGTCAGGCCGAGCGCAATGCCTCTCCCTACCCAGCGCAGACCGATCCAGAAGGCGTCATCATGGCGTTTCCGAGCGGCCTGTCGGGGCCCTCTGGGGGCGCTTGGAACGTGGGCCCGTGCTGCGTCGACAATACCGACGACGTGGCGTTCGCCCGTGCGCTCGTGGCCCAGGTGCAAGAAACCGCCTGTATCGATCCCAAGCGGATCTACGCGGTCGGCTTCTCGATGGGGGGCGGCTTCTCCCACTACCTCGCTTGCCACGCAGCCGACCTTTTCGCCGCAGTCGCGCCGGCGGCGTTCGACCTGCTGGAGGAGAACGTCGGAGACTGCAACCCGGCTCGCCCGATCACCGTGGTTTCGTTCCGGTCTACCGGTGACTTCATCGTTCCCTATGAAGGCGGATTCTCGTCGGTCGTATCAGGTATGCCCATTACGTTCTTGGGCGCGCAGGGGACGCACGAGGCGTGGGCAGAGCGCAACCAGTGCAGTGGGTCCTCTTCCGCGGAGGATGCCAACGGATGCTCCACGTACTCGGATTGCGCCGACGGTACGGAGGTCGTCTTGTGTACCCGACAGGGCGGTGGACACGATTACGGCAACGCCGCCGTCGGGTGGCCAATCTTGCGAGAGCACACGCTTCCGTAGGAGTCATGGAATCGTTTCACATGAAGACTCGCCTGGTTGAGAACATTTCATCACGCATACCCGGGTGGCGGACGGGTGTCGTGCCCGTGCTGTCGCTCGTCGGGTTCGCCTCGTGTTTCGAGCCCTCGGACTCCGGCGGGAATGACGGTGCTGATGCGACCGATCCGGCGTCCTCGACGAACGGTGAGGTCGACGAGGGCACAGGCTCGAGCACGAGCAAGTCGAGCGAGTCGTCGAGTGAAACGAGCGTAGACCAAACCAACGGCACGGTTTCTTCCTCAATGACCGGTTCACTGGACGATACCGGCGCAAGCTCGACGCCAGGCTGTGGAGCGAGCCCCCCAAGCAGTGGCCGCTTCGCGATCGACGTCGACGGAACAAACCGCGAGTACATTCTCACGCTGCCCGAAAACTACGATCCCAACCTGCCCTATCGTTTGATCTTTGGTTGGCACCCACTCGGTGGGTCGGCGGACCAGGTCGCGACTGAGTTCGGTGGGGGATACTACGGCCTCCTCAGCCTGGCCGAGGACACGGCAATCTTCGTGTCTCCCGAGGGCATCGACGAGGGGTGGGCAAACCCTCAGGGACGCGATACGACGTTTCTCCGTGCGATGCTGGAGCGCTTTCGCTCCGAGTTGTGCATCGATGAAACGCGCATCTTTTCGACGGGGTTCAGCTACGGCGGGATGATGTCGTTCGCCATCGCTTGCGAGATGGGTGACGTGTTTCGCGCCATCGCACCGATGTCCGGAGCGCTCTATAGCGGATGTCAAGACAGCGATCACCCCATCGCAATGATGGGTTGGCACGGTGACGTGGACACCGTCGTTCCTCTCGGAGACGGTGAAAGCGCACGCGACGTGATTTTGGAGAACAGCAACTGCGGGACCGCGACCGTTCCGACCGAGCCGGCACCGTGCGTTGCGTACGACGGCTGTGATGCGGAGCACCCCGTGATATGGTGCGAGTTCAGCGGCGGCCATACCCCCGCACCGAACTCTGCGCAACCAATCTGGGACTTTTTCACCCAGTTCTGAAGGTCCACGCCTGCGGAAAGGTGCTATCGGACGGCGCGCGCGAGATCTCGGACCATCAAACGCTCCAAGCTTCGACGGATCGTTCGCAGACGCGAATAGACCGTATTGATGTTGAGATTCTCGGATTCCGCAATCTCGGCGGCGGTCATGCCTTCGAGCTCGGACTGCAAGAATACTCGACGTTGGTCGACGCGGAGGCGCGCTAGGAAATGTTCGACGGCCTGCGCCGCTTCAACCTGGTCTCCAATGTGCCCGGCCGCCGCGGACTCTTGCGCCTCTTCGCCGACCAATACGAAGGGACGGCTTCCTCGGCGGGTACCCCGTCGATAGTCGCTCGCAACGCGCCTCGCAATGCCGTAGAGCCAGTTGCGGATCGACGTGCGATCATCGAAATCTTGAAGACGTCGGTGCACGACGAGAAACACGTCTTGCACGGCGTCGTCAATGATGCTCGATTCCAGCCCCTGGCGGTGGAGAATTCGTGCGATGAACGCTCGGTGAGCGCGATACACGGCGGAAGCGCTCGATATCTTGGTTCTGGCGCGCTCGCTAGAGCTCACAGCATGAGTTGGAAGGAGTCGGAGAAATACGTTGTCAAATGCTCGGCGCAAAACGAATATCGTCGAGCCAGAGGTCGAACGTACTCATCTGGCCGCCGCCCTGCCAATTGAACCCGACGAGCTCAATCGGATCGAACTCGGCGCTCTCCCCCCATCCCTGCTGCTGCAGCTGCCCCCACGTCACCGTATATCGGGTCCAGGATTCGGTGAGCTCGACGTCGGTTCCGAAATCGTCCCAACAGAGGTCCGTGCAGGTGCCCGGAGGCAGATGATCCGCCGGTACGGTGGACAGCGTCGTGAATCGAATCCTGACCGTCCCTGTGCCTCGCGCCCAGAACTCGACCCCAGAAAAAGCCGATGCGTCGTAGGAGCACTCTTCGTTCAGCGTCACCCCGAGTTGTACGCCCCACCCACCGAAACCCTCCCCCGAAACGTAGGCCGCAAACTCCCCCGAAACGGCATCTCCGTTGGTCGGGGTCCAGGGATCCGCGGGGATTCGCAGACCGGAAGTTCCATCGGTTTGGGACCACCACCATCCGCGGCGCCCATCTTCGGTTGGCAGCACAGTGTCACCGTCCTCGAGATTGTCCACGAGGAGGTTCGCTGCGCTGGCCTGAAGCGCGATACACGCGGCCGCTCCAGAGGAGCCCTCCGCGGACGACTCCTCCGTTCCCGGCGCTTCAGAGGAGGTGGTGGCGCCGTCCCCCGTGCTCTCCTCTACTTCTCCGGACGCGCTCGTCGTGGTCGCGGGCTCGCCGTCCGCGGTGGTCGCGGGCTCACCGGTCGTGGCTTCGGAGGTCGGGTCACCCGACGTCGTCGTGGTGTTTGCGTCCGAGGACACGTCAGCAACCTCGTGCCAGAGGACGCGCCCCTCCGTGACGCAGGCGTTCAAAGCCCAGCCGAGGCTGCAGAGCCCAACCGCGCGAGCCACCTCCATGGCCCGCCACTATAACAGAACGTCCGTGTAGGCAGCTGCCGCTGCCGACCGGCGTTGCCTTCGGCAAGCTCCATGTATACCACGTAATCGGAAAACGTTTTCATGACTTTCTGCGTCGCGAAGCTCGCCAGGCATCTGCGGTCCGGGCAGCAGCGTTCCCGACGAGGCGTCGAACGACTCGCTGATTCGGAAACGACTCCATTTCTGCCTCACCGGTGAGCCGGAGTGGAGGCGACGAGCCTCCAAGGGTGCAATCCCTAGAAGCCCCCTCGTCGACGCAATGCAAGCTCCTCCTCGCCGCAAGCGCTGGAGCTCGTCGTGAGCTCGAACGTTCAGGGGGCACGATTCAACGAGCAAGTGCGGGATTGGCCATCGCGGTAGCGTTGTCGGTCGCACCTGCGAAGTTCGAGGAAGGTCTTGAGAACATGTCGAGATTGAGGAATGGAGCATCGCCGATCACCCGGCATGCGTGGCGGGTGCTCATGAGCACGGGCGTGTTTTTGCTCGCGTGCGCGCCGAAGAATGATGGGCCTCCATCCGGTGACGGTGGAACGGGTACGGAGAGCACCGAGGACACCTCGAGCGGTGAAACGGCCGAAGGCGAGAGCGCCTCGATCGGTGAGTCATCCACCGAAGAGGACGGTTCGGATGCAGACCTCGGGTCAAGCGGGGGTGCAGAAACGTCCGGGGGTGCAGAAACATCTGGGGGCGCAGAAACGACCGGGGGCGCAGAAACGTCCGGGGGCGCAGAAACATCCGGGGCAGGGGACGGGAGCAGCGGTCCTCCGGGAAGCGGTGGCGCCGGAGAAGGGACCGGGGGCGAGGACACCGGCGAGGGGTCGGGGGACTCGGAAGGCGGGGACGAAGAGCAAAGCGCGGGTTGTGGCTCGTCGCGCACGTTGATGAACGGCCGACGCAGCATCCAGAACCGCGAATACATCCTGAGAGTGCCGGACGACTACGACAGCAGTCGCCCGTATCGCTTGATCCTCGCGTATCACTGGCTGAACGGCAACGCGGACCAGGTCGCCAACGGCGGAGGTTCGACGGAGGACCCGTTCTACGGGCTTTGGGACCTGGCAGAAAACAGCACGATTTTCGCAGCACCGGAGGGCCTCAACGCTGGATGGGCCAACAGCGGTGGTCAGGACGTCACCTTCACGGACGCGATTCTCGAGGAGGTGCTCGGTGATTTGTGCATCGACACGACCCGCATCTTCGCGACCGGATTCAGCTATGGCGCAGGCATGTCCTACGCCCTTGCTTGTGCGCGTCCTGACGTTTTTCGGGGCGTGGTGCTCTACGCAGGTGCGCAGCTCAGCGGTTGCAGTGGAGGTAGCACGCCCATTGCGTACTTCCACGCGCACGGTGTCGGCGACTCGGTGCTCGGTGTTGCTGGAGGTCGACAGCTCCGCGACCGCTTCGTGGAGGTCAACGGGTGCACTCCGCAGAATCCCCCCGAGCCTGGCCCAAACAGTGGAACCCACATTTGCACTTCATATGAAGGGTGCTCGGACGGGCATCCCGTGCGCTGGTGCGCCCATGGCGGTGATCACAACCCCACGGAAAAGGACCAGGGCCAAAGCGAGAGCTGGGTCCCGCCCGAAGCCTGGAGCTTCATTGCGCAGTTCTAGCGGTTCCATGCGCGGGACTTGCACCACGGGCTCTCGGAGCTCGCCGATGGCCGACGCCTCGTCGTCCATCGGACAAGCCCGCTGATGGTCGATGTTCTGCTCGCGTCAGAACTGCGAAAAGAAGCTCCACAGCGTTGCCCCGGCATTGGGCGCCGCCGTGTGCCCTCCCGTGAACTCGCACCAGATCACGGGGTAGCCCGCGTCGCAGCCCTCATAGCTCACACATGTGCATGGTTGGAGGTTCCCACCTCCAACCTCGCACCAGTCGGTGTCCGCGGGTACCGTGGTTTCGGAGCAACCATTGCGTTCACGCAGGATGTCACGCCCCGTTTGGCCCCCGCTGATGTCGACCACGGTGTCCATATTGCCGTGGAAACCCATCATCGCGACCGGAAGGTCACCCGACTCGCACCCGGCGACGGCGGTATTGCCAGCCATCGGAGCGATGGCGCGCACGAGGTCTGCCGCGCCGCACCCGAGCGCAAACGACATCATGCCGCCAAAGCTGAAACCCGTGGAGAACACGCGGCTTTCGTCGACACAAAGCTCGGCGACGAAGCGGGCGTGCATGGCCCGCATCAACGCCATGTCGCGACCGTTCTCGTTGCCCCATCCTTGCCCATTCCCGCCGAAATCCAGGCCGTCCGCGGCCACGAGGATCGTTGCGTCTCCGGCTGCGCCTACCAGTCCATGGTAGTTGCCCGAAGCCACCTGATCGGCCGAGCCACCCCACGGGTGCCACGCGAAGACCAGCGGGTAGGCGCGGCTCGAATCGTAGCCATCGGGTAGCCTCAAGATGTACTCGCGCGCCATACCGTCGACGTCGATGGTGTAACGATCGCTCTGCGGACCGTCCTGATCGCAGCCGGCGCTCCGCACGGGCTCGCCGGAGTCGTCTCCAGAGGTGCCGCTCTCCTCGTTGGCGTCGCTCGTCGAGGATTCATCGGTGGTCTGCGCGCCGGTGGTGGACGTACCGGAGGTCGTCGCTCCGTCGCTGGACTCCCCCATCGGGCCGCCTTCGGTCGTCGCGGAGCTCTCGCTCGAGGATTCCTCCTCCTCTCCGGTCGACGCGTCCTCTCCGCTCGAGGACCCTTCGTCCCCGCTGGATGAAGCGCTTTCGTCCGAAGCATCTCCGCTGTCCGAGCTCGTCTCGCCGTGCGCGCCGGAGTCTCCGGGTGGGGGGCTCGCCGAAAAGCAGCCAGCGACGATTAGCATACCGGAAAAACACGAAGAATACGGACGCCTCACGGTAGGACCTCGTTTGCGGAGGTGTCTCCTCCATCCTTTGCTTTGGACGGGACGCCGGTGCTCCGTGAGGTTTTTTTGCAGCGCGTTTCGGAGCTTCACCCAGACGGATGCGCTTCATGTGGGAGCGGCTCCACACCTCTTACGGCGTCGCGGACTTGCAGGTCGACATCCCGCCGCGGAGGGACAACCCATCGATAGCGACGGCCGTGAGTCGAGGTGCGCACGGCGTCATCGCAGCCGACTCGTTCTCGAAGGTGCAGCTTTTCGCACCCCCGCGATCCTTCCGGTTCGGCGGGTGCGACCGTGGACCGCGGATAGACCGAGCGCTGCGGCATGGGGACGGGCAAGCAGCGCGGCCAGAAGATCGCCGACGGTGCGCTCTGCCTCGAGCGGATGACGCAGCGGAACATCGAGCGCGAGAGCATAGTGATTGCGTCGTCCTTCGCGGCTGCGGCTCAGCACCCCTGCCGATTCGAGCTCGACGACGATCCGGTGCACGGCTCGCTCGGTGACGCCGACCAACCCTGCGACGTCTCGGAGGGTCGCATCCGGATTGCGCGCGAGGCAGACGAGGACGTGGGCGTGGTTGCTCAGGAACGTCCAGCCGGGACTTTCGCGCTCGGGATCGCTTGACGTCGGCATCATGACAAAGCATACATGAACTGGATGTCATGTTAAGTGGTTCGAACGAGATGAGGATGCAGCTCGAGCAGGAGCGATATCGGGGCGCCGACGCCGAGGTGGGGGCCGAGGCGGCAACGTTGGCCGCTGCGCTGGAAGTGGCCGCCGAGGCGTCGCAGCACCCGGTCCAGGGCAGCGAGGCGTTGCGCGCAGTCACGCAAGGCGCAGGCGCAGTGCCGGATTGGACGGAGCTGGCGGCGTCCGCGGCCATGGCGCTGGGTCTCCACCCCTCCGTCGATGATGGCCCGCTCGCGGTGCCTGGGTTGTGGCGTCCGGCGCTCGTTCGCCTGGGGCCGCAGCGCTGGTGGGTCGCGTTGGGCCGCCGGGGTCGGCGGGTCCGAGTTGCGCAGGTCGACGCGCGGGGGATCGTCAAGACGGTCGTTTCATCCAAGAAGTTGGTTGCCACGGTGGGAGACCGGCCGTGGCTTCACTTGGAGCCGTTGCTGGCCCTCGCTCCCATCGCGAAGTCCCACATGCCGGACGTCGAGCGGCGGCCGTGGTCTCGTCTGCGTGCGTTCCTGAGCCTCGAACGTCGCGAGCTCGGGGTCATCGTGGTGTATGCCATCGTGATCGGCGCGCTGACGCTCGCCACGCCCGTGGCCGCACAAGCGCTGGTCAACACGGTCGCGCTCGGAGCGGTTCTGCAACCGTTGGTCGCGCTCACCATCCTCTTGCTTGCCGTGCTGATGTTCTCCGGGGTGCTGACCGTCCTCGAGTCGTACGTCGTGGAGGTGGTGCAGCGCCGCGTGTTCACGCGCGTGGCGGACGACTTCGGGCGACGCCTGCCGGCGGTTCGCCTGGAGCAGTTGGATGGCGTCTACGGCCCGGAGATGGTCAACCGGTTCTTCGACGTCCTGACGATCCAGAAGTCGCTCGCCGTCCTGTTGCTCGATGGCTTGGCGCTCACGCTCCAGACCGTGATCGGGCTCATCGTGCTCGCGTTCTATCACCCCTTGCTGCTCGCGTTCGACGTGGTGCTGGTGCTGGTCCTTCTGGGTGTCTTCGTCTTGGGTCGGGGGGCGGTGACCACTGGTCTGCAGGAGTCCTCTGCGAAGTACAAGACCGCCGCATGGCTCGAAGACCTGGCGCGCAGCCCAAGCCTCTTTCGCGGCCGGTCGAGCTCGCGATACGCGTCCGAACAGACCCATCGTTTGTGCCGCGACTACCTCGCCGCGCGCAGACGGCACTATCGCATCCTGCTGCGTCAGATCGCGGGTGGCCTTGGTCTGCAGATCTTGGCCATGGTCTCGTTGCTCGGGGTCGGGGGGTGGCTCGTCATCGAGCGCCAGCTGACGCTTGGGCAGCTCGTCGCTGGCGAACTCATCATCGCGGCGGTCGGGTCGGGTTTCGTAAAGCTCGGAAAGAACCTCGAGAAGGTCTACGACGTGACCGTGGGGGTGCAGAAGGTCGCGTCCGTCGTCGACCTCGAGGTCGAACGACGCGGCGGAGAACGGGTCGCCGGTGTGGGCCCGGCAAGCCTCCTCGTCCGCGACGCAACGATCGGTTGTGGGACGCGCTTTCGCCTTTCGGGGGTCAATCTCGAGCTCGCTCCGGGTGACCGCGTACGGTTGGTCGGCGGTTCGGGTTGCGGCAAAAGCACGCTTCTGGAAGTGCTGTCGGCGCATCGGGTCGCGCAGGCGGGAGTGGTCGCGGTCGACGGGGTCGAACTCCGGCGGGCCGAGCTCACCTCCGTCCGCGAGAGCGTCGTGCTCGTTCGCGATGCGGAGTTCTTCTTGGGCACGATCCGCGACAACCTCGATCTCGGGAGAGTCGGACGCAACGTGGAGACGTGGCTCTCCGCCGTTCACCTCGAGTCCGTGCTGGACGCGCTGCCTCAAGGGCGCGAGACCGTGTTGATGCCCACCGGCAGCCCGCTGTCTCAAACGCAGGCACGGCGCTTGGCGCTGGCGCGGGCGCTCGCCATGGAACCGCGCCTCCTTATCCTCGACGGTGCCCTGGACGGGCTCGGGTTGGAAAGCACGGAGCAGGCAGCGCTGCTCGATCGCGTCCTTGGTCCGGACGCACCGTGGACGCTGATCGTGGTGACGCAAGACAACGCGGTTGCGGCACGGTGCAGCAGGACCCTCTCTATCGCGCAAGGGCGCGTCATCGAACAGGAGCGGGCATGAGGCGTTCCGCATTGGATATCGCGGCAGGTTCCATTGATGCCGCACGCATGTTGGCCCTCCTTCTGCTGGCGGCGGTCATCGTGGGTATCGTGGCGTTGTTCGTCACGCCGTGGCAGCAGTCCGTGGCAGGTTCGGGCCGCGTGATCGCGTTTGCTCCGCTCGAGCGCCAGCAAGCGATCGAAGCACCCGTATCGGCGCGGATCGACCATTGGTACGTTCAAGAGGGAGACCATGTCGAGGTCGGTGATCGAATCGTCGACCTCCGCGACAATGATCCGTCGCTGATCGAACGCCTGGAACGTCAGCGAGACGCCGCTTTGGTCCAGCTCGATGCCGCGAGCCTCACGATCGTCGTCACGGAAGCCAAGCTCTCGTCGTTGCAGTCCGTGCGGTCGGCGACGATCGTAGGCGCGGACCTCGACCTGGGCATCGCACAGGACAATCTACGGGCTGCCCATCGTACGCTCGATGCATCGAAGGCCAAGGTCCACACCGGGGAGCTCAACGTGACGAGGCAACGCCGTCTCCACGAGCAAGGGTTGACCTCCACCCGAACGCTCGAGCTCGCGGAACTCGACTATCAAACGGCCCGCGCGGAGGTGGATCGCAGCGCGGCGAGCCTGGACGCAGCACGGCGGGAAGTGGAAGCGAAGGCCGCAGCTCGCGACAAGGTCGACGCCGATGCGCAGGCCAAGGTCGAGGAGGCACGGGCGTCGCTCGAGAAAGCCAAAGGCGACCGTGCGAAGGCCGAAGCCGAGTTGACCAAGGCGGAGGTCGAGCTCGCGCGGCAGCAAACGATGCACGTCGTCGCGCCGCGATCCGGCACCGTGTTTCGCATGGTGGCCAAGGCGGGGGCGGTGATGGTCAAGGCCGGTGATCCGTTGGCGCTCCTGGTCCCTGACACGGAGGACCGGGCGGTCGAGCTGTGGGTCGACGGAAACGACGCCCCGCTCATCACCCCGGGGCGAACGGTACGCCTTCAGTTCGAAGGCTGGCCGGCGGTGCAGTTCGTGGGGTGGCCATCCGTCGCCGTGGGTACCTTCGCGGGTGAGGTCGCGTTCGTGGACGCGACCGACGACGGGCTTGGGCGTTTCCGGGTGGTGGTCGTCCCCGGCGAGCCACAAGCTTGGCCGGAACCTCGGTATTTGCGCCAAGGTGTGCGGGCCAACGGTTGGATCCTCCTCAACCAGGTGGCGCTGGGGTACGAGTTCTGGCGTCAGTTCAATGGCTTTCCACCTGCCGTGCAGCCGCCAGGCGCGGAACCCAAAGGCGGCGAGGAGAAGCCGTGAAACCCCTATCGTGGTTTCCATCCGCACTGCTCGTCTTCACGGTATGGACGTGGTCTGCACCGGTCCACGCGAACCCCCTCACCCTCGGCGAGGTCCTGGATTCGGTTCTGCAGACCCATCCACAGATCGATGGTGCCACCCGTTCGCTGGAAGCGACGGAAGGGGAAGTGATGGCGGCCGCCGGCGGGTTCGATCCCAAGCTTGGGGTCAAGGGGAAATGGATTCCCTTTGGCTATTATCGCTACGGCCACGTGGACACCGTGGTGCAACAACCGACGCCGCTTTGGGGCCTTGGGCTCTATGCTGGGTACCGCATCGGCTGGGGGGACGTCCCCGCCTACTATGGCGAACTGGAGACGCAATCGGCAGGGGAGATCCGCGCCGGGGTCGATCTCCCGCTGTGGAAAGGTGGCCGTATCGACAAACCGCGAGCACGGATCGCCCGCGCGAAGACCTTGCGCAGTGAGGCCCAAAGTTCTCTGAGCGCCACGACGCTCTCGGTTCAGCGATCTGCTGCGCACGCGTATTGGGACTGGGTGGCGGCGGGCCAATCCCTGGCCATTGCACGCGAGCTCTTGTCCGTTGCCCAAGAGCGCGACGCTGCGCTACGCGCTCAGGCAGCGGAGGGCGCCATCGAGGCCATTGCGGTCGTCGACAACCGTCGTCTGATGCTCGAGCGCCAGGGCAAGGTGGTCGGTGCCGAGCAAAAGTTTCGGGAAGCTGGCCTCGCGCTCGCCTTGTTCTTGCGTGACTCAAAGCGGCGCCCCGTGCCGCCGGGTGAGGACCGCCTTCCTGCGTCGATGCGGGAGCCCGAGCTCTTCGACGTCGTGCTCGAGGAGGAGGTTCCGGCAGCGCTTGCGCGGCGACCAGACCTTGCTGCGTACGACGCGCTTCGAGAGGCGGCAGCCGTGGACGTTCGATTGGCGCGCAACCAGGTCGCGCCCGAGATTCGACTTCAGTCGTATGTGGCCAAAGACTTGGGGTCGGGTCCTGCTTCGCTCGATCCCGTGGAATGGGGGACGGGTGTCTTCGTGGAGATGCCGTTGCCCTTGCGAACTGCACGGGGGGAGCTGCGCTCCGCACAAGCCAAACTTGCGGGAATCGAAGCCAAGATGCGAGGTGTTCGCGATCAGGTCGAAGTCGAGGTGAGGCGGGCTCACGTGGGTGTGCAAGCTTCGATGCAACGACTGGAGCTCGCACGCGCGCAGGTCGAGGCTGCCGACACGCTGGCGCAGGGGGAACGGACACGGTTCGAAGAAGGCATGAGCGACCTCGTCGTCGTCAACCTGCGCGAGCTGGCTGCAGCATCTGCCCGCGAGGACCTCGTCCGGGCGGCGGCGGAGGTCCAGCGCGCCCAGGTCGACTTCTGGGTCGCCACGGGACGAGCGATCCTCGGTGGATGAACGTCGCTAAGACGACATCTCCCAGAGGAGTCCATGTTCCGGTGGACACATCGTGGGTGCGGCTTTTCGGACATCGCGTCGCCTCGGCGAACACAGTGTTACGGCACACGTGGTCGATCGAGTCGCCCCCCACCGCGAGAGCTTGCCGTGGACGCTACGCACGGGCGGACGCGATGAAGTCGGCGAGCGTGACGGGCGAGACGTGCTCGAACGTCTCATCGAGCACGACGACCTCCCGCATCCGATCGAGGCGAAAGTTCCGGTGCGCTCGGCGAAGCTCGCACCAGGCGCCCAAGATCCACGTCGGGCCCCAGAAGAACAAGCCCAGCGGGCGCACGATTCGGCGCGTGACCTCGCCGCCCTCGTTGGCGTAGGCGAAGTCGAGGCTGCGCCGGGCGTGCACCGCATCGCGAACGACCTTGAGGCGCGCACGCACGACGTCATCCATGCGAAACGAGAGCGAGAATAGGGCCGTGTCGTGCACGAGCTTGCGCTCGGCAGGGGGGAGCACCACCTCGACCTTGTCGAGCACCGCGCGTGCGGCTTGGCGGAGATCGTCGTCGCCCCAGGCCTCGACCATGCGTGCGCCGAGCACGAGCGCGTGGATCTCCTCGAAGTTGAACATCAGCGGTGGAAGGTCGAAATCCTTGTGGAGGCGGTAGCCGACCCCGGCTTCACCTTCGATGGGAACGCCGGAGGCGACGAGGTCCGCGACGTCGCGATAGATGGTGCGCTCGGAGACCTCCAAGCGCGCGGCGAGCTGCGCCGCCGTCGTGCGACGACGCAGCCGGAGCACCGAGACGAGCTGGAACAGGCGATCGGCTCTACGCATCCCCTTGGGGAGCTTGCGGGAGCACGTGGAAAAAATCGAGCCGCACGCCCGCCGGATCGGTGATCACGAAGCTGCGCCACCCCCACGGTTTGTCCGTGACCGGTTTGGTCAAGGGGATGCCCTTGGCCTCCATCGCGGCCGCCGTACGGTCGGCGTTCGGGGTGGGGATGCTGATGACGAGCCCGCCACGAAAGAGCCCGACCTCGCCGCTCTCGACGGTCATGAAGGCGAGCTCGGGGCCGGACGCATCGGAGAAGCGGACCTGGAAATACGCGTCCATTTCGTAGCTGAACTCGAGCTGCAGGCGGTCGCGGTAGAAGGCGCGCGTCTCCGTGAACTTGTCGGTGGCGACGAGGGGGAACAGCTTGTTGATGGGGTTCATGCCCCCAAGCTACGGCACCCCTCCTGACACCCTCCTGTCAGGAGAGTTTGGAACTCGGAAGTTCACGAACGACGCGGCACGGATTGCCCGCCGCGAAGGTGCCCTCGGGGATGTCTCGCGTGACGACGCTGCCGGCACCGATGACCGCGCGATGGCCGATGCTGACTCCCGGGAGAATGATTGCGCCGCCGCCGATCCAGACATCGGAGCCGATGCGCACGGGCTTCCCAAACTCTTGCTGACGGCGAAGTGTGGCGTCGAGCGGATGCATGGCGCCGTAGATCTGAACGGCGGGTCCGATGAGCGTGAAGTCCCCGATCTGGACCGGGCAAATGTCGAGCACGATGCAGTTGAAGTTGAAGAAGACGCGTTCACCGAGCTCGATGTTGGTGCCGTAGTCGCAGTAAAACGGCGGCTGCATCCACACGGAGTCGCCTCCTCGGCCAAAGAGCTCCCGCAGGATTCTTCTCCGGTCTTCGCCCTGAGCTTCTCGTGTTGCGTTGAGGTCCTGACAGAGATCGCGGGCGCGCGTCCGGGCGGCGACCAACTCGGGATCGAACGGGTCGTAGAGCTCGCCCGAGATCATCTTTTCTCGCTCGCTGCGCTGCATGCCGTGTCTCCGCCGGTTTCATACACCGACGGCGCCGGCGGAGGAAACTCGCGTCGCTTGCCACCACCACGCGAAAGTCTCTCATGTGGGCATCATGCGCGGTGAACAGCACGCAGATGTTCCCGGCCAGTCCCGTCAGGACGACGGTGCCGACCTCGAGATCATCGAGCAGGAGCTCGAGCGGGGTGTGGAAGAATCCGGAGTGCCGTGGCTTGAGGACGAAGTAGTCACCGTCATCAGGAAGCAGGCTCTCGAACACTTCGGTTCCGCAAGACCTGTGCCTGCAGTGATCGATCACGCCTTGCCGCTGGGCGAGCCGCCGCGACCAAAGCCTCTCCGCCTTCGAAATCGAAGTCGTTGATCCAGTCGATGAGCAGGAGTGCGGAGGCTGGGCGCGAGCCGCGGACTTGGTGTTTGGACCACATGCGTGTGCTGATCACGAGTTCGACGCGCGATGTGCCGGACCGCTAGCCGAGCGGCGCAGCGACCTCCGTCTCCTGAGGAATCTGGTCCCGCAGGTGACCTTGTTGCTTCAGCTCCTCGAGCCGCTCCACCATCCAGTGTCCGAGGGCGCGCCTCGTGTCTGGATCCATGCGCGCCAACTTGGGGAACAGTTCGTGTTCTTCCTCGCCCACGTGATGGCGGATCTCCTCGCAGAGGACGCTCACCTTGCTGTCCCACTGTGGATCCGTGGTGCTCATGTCGAGGAGATCGGCGATGAGTCGCTTGGCCTGGAGGTGCTCCTCCATGCTTCCGATCAACTGAGCATCTCCAAGATTCGTCGCGTTGATGGACGGTGTCAGCGCCTTACGAAGGGGTCCCTGTGGCCGATTGCCGCGACCGAGCGGACATGACTCGCGGGGTGACGCCGTCGCCGGGTGCGGCTGCGACCGGGCGCGCCGGAAGGGCAACGGCTGTGCGGTCCTGCTCGGGTCATGGCATTGAACCCGCGCCACGAGTAGACGTTGGGCGATGCGGTCACGGTGTGGAGGGTCCGTCCACGGGCGCCCTCACCCGCAAGGTACGGACGCGCCGCACGGAGGCGTCCACCACCTCGAGGCGAATACCGCTTGGGAGCTCGACGACATCGCCCACAGCGGGAATTCGCCCCGCGAGTGCGATCGAGAGTCCCCCGACGGTCGTCCATGCACCCTCCTCGGGTAACTCGAGGTCGAGCGCGCGATTGACCTCGCGCACGGGGAGGCTCGCGCTCACCACCGTCACCCCCGGAGCTTCACGCCGGATCGGCTGCGTGGACGCATCACCGTGCTCATTGCCAAAGTCACCCACCAGCTCCTCGAGCACATCCTCGAGCGTCACGAGGCCCGTCATGGTCCCCTGTTCATCGACCACGATGCCGAGCTGGATTCGTTTCGCCCGCATGTCGTGGAGCAGGTCCACCGCAAGTTGCGTCTCCGGCACGAAGTACGGTTCGCGAACGACCTCTTGCAATGCCAACGGGCGGCCCTCCAGCATGTTCCCGAGCACGTCCTTGACGTTGACGTAGCCGATGATGTCCTCGACATCTTCGGAGTAGACGGGCAGGCGTGAGTAGTGATGGGCTGCCCAAGCCGTTCGAAGCTGCTCGGACGAGCTGTTCGCCGGCACGAGGACCACGTCTTTGCGCGGCACCATGACGTCCGCGACCGTGAGCGCAGGCAGCTCGAGCGCTCGGGTGGCGATCTCACCGGCGGCCTCGTGCACGGTTCCTGCCTCCATCGCCTCCTCGACGATCTGCAGCACCTCGGACGTGGAGTGGCGCGCCTCGGTGAACGTGGTCTGATCGCCAAACGGGCGCAGGAGTACGTTCGAGACCGCCGTGAGGAGCCGGACCACCGGCGTGGCCAGCCACGCGAGGATTTGCAACGGCCGAGCCACGAGCAACGCGTAGCCCTCGCCAGCCCGGAGCGCGAGCGACTTGGGTACGAGCTCGCCGATCACGATCGAGAGGAACGAGATCCCTACGACCACGATACTCAACGCGACCTCCGAGGCGTATGGCGCGAGCCAATCGATGCGAGCGAGCCGCGGGGCGAGGCGTTCGGCGATCGAGGCCCCGCCAAACGCCGCGGCAGTGGCGCTTACCACCGTAATCCCTACCTGGATCGTGGCGAGAAAGCGCTCGACATCGTCACGCAGCGCAAGCAGGGCTCGGGCGCCGCTCTGTCGGATCTCCACGAGCTCGAGGATGCGGGTCCTCCTCAGCGAGACGACGGCGATCTCCGCTCCGGAGAACACGCCATTGGCGAGGATGAGTGCGAGCACGATGAGCGTCTCCGAGAGCATGTCGCTTGCCTGGTCCTGACCGCCGCATCATCGCAGCCCAGAGCCGCGCGCGGCCACGGTGACGGCAATTTCGCGTCGGGGGCCAACGCGCTCGGAGCCGAGGGCTGGGAAATGGTGGCGTCCGGGGGCCAGACCGGGTTCTGGTGTTTCATGCGGCCGCAGTGAAATCCACGATCGACGGGCTGCGTGTTCCAACCGACCCGAGCGGTCGGGGGCTGGATCGGCGGGCTGGATCGGCGGGCTACCGGCGGCCGCAGAACGCGCCCGATCAGCGGCGCTCGCCCCCGATCCTGCCGTACGCCGCGAGGCAGGCGGCTCTGGCACGGATCGCGCGTGGGGCTTGCTCTGTGCGCAGCGATCGAGATCCACTGCGCCCGTGCACGAACGCCGCTTCGATTTGCTCGTCTTCGATTGGGACGGAACCCTCGTCGACTCGGAGGCGCGCATCGTCGCGTGCCTGCGATTGGCCATGGAGGACTGCGACTCACGGGTCGACGACGATGGGCCGCTGCGGACGGTGATCGGGCTCGGGCTGCCGGAAGTGGCCGCGACCCTGCTTCCGTCTGCGTCGGCGGCCGTGTGGTCGCGTTTCGTCGCTTGCTACCGCACGCACTGGTTTGCGCCCGAGCGCGCGCCCGCGGGTCTGTTTTCTGGCGCGCGTGAGGTCCTGGGCGAGTTGCGAGGACGGGGCTATCGACTCGCGGTCGCGACCGGTAAATCGCGGGCGGGCCTCGATCGCGAGCTTCGCAACACCGATTTGGTCGATGTTTTCACGAGCACTCGGTGTGCCGATGAAACGCGATCGAAGCCGCATCCGCAGATGCTCGCGGAGCTCCTCGCCGAGACCGGTGTCTCGGCAACGCGGGCCCTCATGATCGGCGATACGACGTTCGATCTCGAGATGGCCGCTGCCGCCAGCATGGCTGCACTGGCGGTGGGTTACGGTACGCACCCGCCGGAGCAGCTGCTGCGTTTGGCAGCGCTCGGATGCTTGACGGAGATTGGGGCGCTCCCGGGATGGCTCGCCTCGTACGAAGCGGGCGGTTGAGCGGTCCTCGATGCGCGCGGGCCATGGATGGCATCGCGCTCGATCTAGGCCCCGTTCTTGCGGTCGCGGCGACTTGCTACCGCCAGATCGGCCAGCGCTCGAGGTTCGCGGCCCATTGCTTCGTCGCCGCGACGAGCTCGTCGTCCGTCAAACCCTCCGGGTTGGGCCCGCCGGTCACATGCGCGACGATGACGCGCGCCGCGTGGGCGGCTTCTCGCTCGCCTTGTGCCTGCGTAGGCTTGAGCGTCGGCAAGCGGACGTCGCTCTCGAGGTACTGCGCGAGTCGGTCGAACGATGCCTGGCTTTTCGTGTACCCGAGATCCCGGAACAGAAGCGTCGCGCGTTGGACGACGTCCGGTTCGGCGGCGAGCCTGTCCTCGAGGTTGGCTTGCCAACGTTGCGCCCCGATCCTCGTGGCGGCGAGCGCCGCGTTCCAGGGCACGTCGGTCTTCAAGGCGACCGTCCGTTCCGCGAATCCCTTCGCCGCAGCGGCTTCGAGCTTGGGCAACGCCGACGCCTCTTCCGCGATGCCCGCGATCCTGCAAAGGGGCACCGTGAGCGGCTGCTCTTCCAGAATCAAGCGAAGCTGCGCGCGGGCGGGGTCGGAGAAGTCGTCCTTGCGAAATTCCTGAAGGACGCGCTCGACCATCGCACGGACATCCGCCTGCTCACTCCGGAGGTGTTCGACGAGGTACTCCACGACGGCGCGCCGGCTGGCGGGCGTGTCGCTCTGCAAGCCCGAAGATGCGACCTCGCCGATCAAGAAGCGCCGATGCTCGGGCGGCGTGCGGACCTCGAGGGTTCGAGCCTCGGCCACGAAAGCGGTAACATCGTTGCCGTAGGTCTTGCGCAAGGTCTCGAAGTCTTCGGGTTGCATCTTCCGTTCCTCGGTGGGCTCGTCGTTCTGCGCGTTGGACATGGGCGCTTTCCTCGCGGATGACTGACACACGCCCAACAGGGCGAAGAGCAGGAACACTAGGGGTTGATTTGATCCCATTGCGATTTGCGAAGCTTGGAGGTTCCCGATGCGGTCGCATGCATCAGGTTGTCTGTATCGGCTCCTGCGCTGTGGTGAAGACCGAACAAGCCGTGTCCCATTTCATGGGCGATGGTGTTGTCGGGTTCGCTCGAGATGTCGGGATGGACCACGGCAGCTTGCTCCACGTTACTAAAACCCGACCAACCGAGCGAGCCGTCGTTGGGCTTGTCGACGAGAAACACGTTGAAGTCGTACGAGACCTTGTTCCCGGCGGCGTTCACGATCCGAGTCACGTCCGCGCTCGGCCACGAACCGCCCACGTCGACGTCACCCGACGCGTCGGTGTCGAAGTTCACCGTCATGGCGGAAAGCTTCGTGACCGTGAACTCCGTCACGGCTTGCTTGTACATATCCCGGAGGTACGTATTGATGGTCCCATGCGCGACGTCCGTGCTGGTGTACGCCGTCTCGTTGATGAGGCGAACCATCACGGTCTTCGAGAGCAGGTCTTTGACCGCGACTTTCATCGTCCCCACCGCGGCGCCACCGCAACTCGCGGTCACGGTAACCTCTCCCTTCGCGACGCCAGTGATGGTCACGGTCTGTCCGTCGCTCGTTCCGGTCGCAGGACTCACGGTGGCGATCGAAGGGTCCGAGGACGCGTAGGTCACGTTGCACATCTTCGTTCCGCCGGCGCTCGGATCGGCCGAGGCTTTCACGGTATCCGACCTGCCACTTTGAATCGAGATCCAAGGCTCCGCGGGATTCGTGTAGTCGTCCCATCCCCAACGCTTGCCGAGCGCCTCGAACTTCACGGCTGTGGGGCATCCGGTCGGGCACGTCGGCCCTGCACTGGGAGGCGATGTGGCCCCGCTCCCCGAACTCGGGGGCGTTGGTTTCTTACTGTCCGTCACGGTCGACTCCCTTGTGCTCGAGCACATGTCGCAACCACGTCAGCGCCTTCTGCTGGACCCGTGCGACGCGCATGCGAGCGTCGTCCACGATTGGGTTTGCCAGCGTACGCTCGATCCACGGATAGAGCGGATCCCGAGTGCACCCGGATCCGAACGAGAACATGAGCACCGCGAACAGCAGGGTCGCGTGCGGAGTGTCGACGCCTTGCCGCTGCGCTTCTCGTTGTGCCAGGTCCACGACTTGCTGGGCGGCGACCTCGCCGATGTAGGCGAACTTCTGCGGGTGGATCCGAGCAAGCGCTGCCAGTGCGCCATCGACGAGCGTGTCCGCAGAAAGCGCGGGCGGAGCCGCGGCAAAGGCTTCGAGGCGCACCAGAGCATGGTTGGTGTAGACGTTGTCGGGACCGTGGATCGCGTCGAGCACGTCGGAGGCCCGCTCGTGTAGCCGCGTTGCCCAAGTCATCTCGAGCATGGGAGAAGGATGAAGCGCCTCCCTCACCCACGGGTACTGCGGATCCTCGGTGAACGAGCTCCCAAACAGAAGACTCAGCTCGACGAAGAGTCGAAGCGGACCGCAGCACGAGTACCCAACGTGGCGTGCCATCTCGATCGCTCGTCGGACGGCTTCGCGAAGTTCGTCCCGCTTCAACGTGTTCGCCAACCGTGGTGAAAACGAAGCACAGTGCTCGACCATGTCGTCTTCGAATCGCAATCGAGCGATGAGTTCGAGTTGTTGATCCGAGATCTTCACGGCGACGGTCGAGTCTTCGACCCGAGGTCGCGCTTCGTCCACGGGGATTTTCCGCGAACGACGTTTTGTTCACGCGGGACATGGCCGTGCCTTCCGACCAGAACTGGGGCGTCAGCACGGCCCACGCGCCTCGGGGGCGGCGTCCCCTTCGGCCCAGGGGCGCGCGGCGACAGCTCGGCCGCAGCGGTTTGTCCCCGTCCTGGACACAGCGTAGGATCGAGAGGTGCGACTCTCGTGGAGCGTGGCGTTCTTGGCCTGCAGCGCGTGCGCCAGCGACATCGGTTCGACGAACACCGGTGGCGCTGGTTCGGAGAGTGGATCGAGCCCCACGGTGACGGAGGCGTCTGGCAGTCCATCGACGGGCGCAGACGCGAGCTCGGAAGTCGGCTCCTCGGAGACCACCACTGGAACTTCCCTGACGGGAAGCTCGGAGTCTTCGGGCGCGGAGACGTCGGAGGTTGAACCGGCAGACGGCACGAGTACCGAGACGACCATGGACTCCAGCACCGAGACCGAGAGCACGGGGGTCTCAGAAACGACGGACATAGGGACCACCGCGCTGGATGATTCGACGACGGGCGTCGACGAGTCGACTTCCACCTCGACCTCAGCTTCCACCTCGACCTCGACTTCCACCTCGACCTCGACGGGTGATGACGGCGATCGTAGCCCAGGCTGCGGCATGGCCCCTCCCATCACCGTGGAGACGTGGGTGCCGCAGCAAGACCTCGACATCCGCAACGTCCCGCGCGAGTGGTCACTGCGCCTGCCCAACGACTACGACCCATCGAGATCGTACCCCCTGGTCTTTCTGTTCCACGGCTGCAGCAGCGCGACCAACAACATTCCCATGGAGCGGGCGGTGGGAGAGGACGCGATCTTGGTGCGAGGGATCGGCGTTTCCAGCAACGTGTGCTGGGATTTCGGATCCCAAGGGCCGGATGTCGAGTTCTTCGATGCGATGCTCGAGGAGGTCTCGAGCAGGGTCTGTCTCGACATGCATCGCATCTTCTCGGTCGGCTATAGCAGCGGGGCGTGGCTGACCAATACGCTCGCATGTGTTCGTGGTGACGTCCTGCGCGCAGGGGCGACGGTGTCTGGGGGCAACGTGAATGGATCTCGCACCTGCTCCGGCGAGGTCGCTCGGATCTTCATTCACGACCAGGGCGACCTGACGAACGTGATCGCCGGCAGCGAGACGGAACGTGACCGCCTGCTGGTGGCCAACCATTGCGAGGTCGGTGGCACGGCGGTCCCCGAAGATCCTGCACCGTGCGCGCGCTACCCTGGGTGTGACGCGGAGCATCCCATCCTCTGGTGCCCGACGACCGGACGAGACCACGACCGGCAAGATGCGTTCGCCCCGGAAGCAATCTGGGGCTTCCTGTCCGGGCTCTAGAATCTACTCGTCTTCAAACCCGGGATCGAGCTGGGTGGAGAACTCGGCGACGGTGGGCGGGCCGTCGTAAGTGGGGTAGGAGGCCGCCGCGACTGCGTCACGGAGGCAATCTTTGAGCATCTGGTCGTCGTCGAGCTTGGAGTTCGAAAGGGATGCATTGACCGCAAACGGATGCGCGGACTTGGGATTGAGTTTCACCGCGAAGTCCACGTCACCTTGCAAGGTTGCGTCGTCACCGAGGTCGAGCCGCTGCTTGGTCGTGGCCACGCATGCATCGAGCCCACCGAAGGTCCCGTTGAACGCCTGCTGCACGAGCCACTCGTCGACCGTTTCGTTCCCGTACTTGTTCAGGTCGAGCACGATGTCGGCGTTGGGGTCGAACTCGGCGATGGACGCCTTGATGGTCCGCGCAACCCGTCTTTCGTCCTTGGGGGGACGCTTGCACGCGACCACGCTCGCCGTCATGCAAAGCGCCGCGATGAGTGCTCCAGTTCGCCCGAGTCCGCCGTTCATCGTTGACCTCGTGATCCCGATTGTCCCGCATCCGCGAGCGCCCCGCTATACTCGGGGAGCCGGGAGCCAGCGACGATGATTCCGCCTCAGGACGTTCACGGGGCCGACGCGCAGTGCCCGGCGTGCGGACTGCACGAACTCGTCCCGGTCCGGTTCTGTAGAAGGTCGGACTCGACCTGGGTTCAGCTCGACGAGCGGAGGTGGTTTTCCAAGCCAGTGGATCCCGCGCCCGGAGAGCTCCTCGTCATGCTGGATGCCTGTCCGGTGTGCTCCGGGGCGTGGTTCGACGGGGGAGAGCTCAGCGCGCTGGCGAGCGGAGACGAGCAGGGAAGCGTGCAATCGGTGCTACAAAAAAGTACTCGGCCTTCGCACCGTGTGTGCCCTCGAGGACACGGGCGTATGGAGGAATGTGATCTCCCCAACGTCTTGCGCACACCCATCGAGTGCTGCGAGACGTGCGGCGGTGCGTGGCTCGATGGCGGCGAGCGCCGCAAGCTCGCCCGCGCCAGTACCGAGGAAGGACAGGGGACTCCCGCATCACGTTGGCTCGTGCGCGGCGCGATTTGGGCAGCCCAAGTGGTCACGCACCTCCCCGTGGAGGTGGAGAACCCCGCCCGCGGCAGGCCGTGGATCGTGTTCGGACTGCTGACGACCTTCTTGTTCGTGTTCTTGGGCCAGGAAGGCGATCTGATCTGGACGCAATACTACGGACTCATCCCTGGGCGACTGTGGCACCAACACGAGAACTACTTCACGCTCTTCACGTACATGTTCATGCACGGCAGTTGGCTGCACCTGCTCGTCAACGCCTACTTCCTCTACACCTTCGGCGACAACGTCGAGCATCTGTTTGGACACGTGCGGTTCGCGTCGTTCCTCGTGGTGACGGGGTTGCTCGCGGGCGCGATTCATTTCTTGGTGATGTCCAAGAGCGCGGGCTTGGTCGTCGGCGCGTCGGGGGCCATCTCGGGATTGCTGGCGGCCTACCTTTGGGCGTTCCCTCGCCAACGCCTCTACCAGGTCATCTTGGGGATCCAGCTCAAGATCCCCGTATGGATCTACATCGCGGGGTGGTTTGGCATTCAGGCCGTGATGGGCTTCTTTGCCCGCGGGGTGGACGTATCCGAAGTGGCCTGGTTCGCGCACATGGGTGGGTTCTTGGTTGGGTTGGCGATCGCGCCGCTGTTGTTGATGGTGCGGCGACGGGAGGTTGCAGCGCGGGTTGCCGTGCCCGCTGCAAAGTGACGCCTGCTGCGACCATGAGCGACTCGAGTTCGACGCTCAGACCACTCCAGGGTGCCCAATTTCGACCATCGCGTAGTGTTCGACGCCATCGTCGCGCAGCGGGATCAGGTGATCCACCTGCTCGACATCGTCGCACCAGACGCGTCTCACCTCACAGCCACCCGTCCCGAGGTTCCGAATGTGTATATGGTGCAGGGTGTTCCGGTAGCGATAGTGGATATCGAAACTCTCCCACGCTTTGGGCATCCGCGGTGCAACTCGGAGGTGGTCGACCACGAGTTCGAGTCCGAGGAGCGACTCCACGATCAGGCGGTACATCCACGCCGCTGAACCAGTGTACCACGTCCAACCTCCGCGACCGGCATGCTGAGGATTGGTGTATACATCGGCCGCCATCACGTATGGTTCGACGTGGTACGTTCCGATCGCTGCGGCGTCGCCTCCGTGCCGGATTGGCTGGATCAGGTCGAAGAGCTCCCACGCCCGTTCGACCTCTCCCGCGGCTGCGAACGCCATGACGGACCACACGGCAGCATGCGTATATTGCCCGCCATTTTCGCGCACGCCCGCCACATAGCCCTTTATGTAGCCTGGGTCGAGGGATGAAGTATCGAACGGTGGGGTGAACAGCGCGATGAGACCGAGATCGCGGCGGACCAAGTGTTGATCGAGCGAGCTCAGCGCAGTGCGCACCCGGTCCGGATCCGCGGCCCCCGAGAGCATGGCCCAACTTTGCGGCAACGCGTCGATACGGCACTCGGGATTCGACGCGGAACCGAGCGGATCGCCGCTGTCGAAGTATGCCCGTCGGTACCATTCACCATCCCATGCGTGGTCCTCGATGTTGCGCTGGAGGGCTGCGGCCTCACGGGTACACCGGTCGGCAAAACGGTCGTCTCCGCGGGACCGGGCCAGGGCTCCGAACCGCGAGAGCACGTCGTAAAGGAAGAACGCCAGCCAGACGCTCTCGCCGCGACCGCGTTCGCCGACCAGATTCATCCCGTCGTTCCAGTCCCCGCTCCCCATGAGGGGTAGACCGTGTTCCCCGAACCGTAGTCCGTGTTCGATCGCCCGTACGCAGTGGTCGTAGACCGTCGCGTGTTCTTCGGAACGCACGGGCAGGTCGTAGTAGCTATCTTCTCGCGCTTCCAAAGCGCGACCTTCGAGGAACGGAACCACCTCTTCGAGGAGCCCCGTGTCCCCGAGCGCCCCCACGTAGCGGCAGACGGCGCTCGGCAGGAACAGATAGTCGTCGGAGATGTGCGTGCGGACACCACGCCCCATCGGCGGGTGCCACCAGTGTTGAACGTCCCCTTCCCGAAATTGGCGCTGGGCCGCCATGAGAATCTGATTGCGCAGGAGCGAGGGCTCCGCGTGGACGAGCGCCATCGCATCTTGGAGCTGGTCCCGGAAACCAAAGGCCCCACCGGACTGATAGAAACCGCTGCGGCCCCACATGCGCGCCGCGATGACCTGGTAGACGAGCCAACCATTGGCGAGGAAGTTCAAGGCGACGTTGGGCGTTTGCACGTGGACGCTCCCAAGGAGGCGTCCCCACGTGCTCCATACCAACTCGAGCGCCGAGCGGACCGCGCCCGTTCCGTGATAGCGGTGCACCAGCGTGCGTGCATCGTGGAGATCGCGCCCGGAGCCGAGGATGAAGACGACCTCCCGCGTCTCACCCTCGGAGAGCTCGATCTTCGTTTGCATCGCCAAACATGGATCGAGACCCGCACCGACGCGCCCCGATAGATCCGTGCGGCCCATGCACGCAGGGTTGGAGAGCGTGCGATTACGACCAATGCATTCGTAGCGGCTTGCAGACACGGTGCGCACCGTCTCGGAACAGTCGAGGAAGGCGATGCGCGCCGCAAATTCACTCGAGTACGCGTTGCGAGCGAACAGTGCGCCGGTCTCGGGGTCGATCTCGGTGACGACATGAGGTAAGTTGACGGCTCTATGCTCGCCCAAAACGAGCTCGAAAAAGCCCGTCAACGATAGTTTTCGTGGCCGTCCGGAGTGATTCTTGAGGATGAACCGCATGAACTTGAGCGGTGCGTCCATGGCGACGAAGGTATGGAGCTCGCTCGTGATCCCCTCTTGAGTATACTCGAAAACGGTGTAGCCAAAGCCATGGCGGGTCGTGTAGGGCTCCGGTCCGCTGACCGGAAGGGGCGTCGGAGACCACACACTTCCGTCCGCTTCATCGCGAATGTAGAGAGCCTCCCCGCTCGAATCGCAGACCGGGTCGTTGTGCCAAGGGGTCAGACGATAGCGGTGAGCATTCTCGCACCAGGTGTATGAGCCGCCGCTTTCGCTCACGACCGTGCCGAAATATGGATTGGCGAGCACGTTGACCCACGGCGCTGGCGTTCGGGCTCCCACCTGGGTGACGATGACGTACTCGCGACCGTCGGGGGTGAAGCCACCATGCCCATTCCACGCCGTGAGGTCCGGGCGCTCGAACACGGGGGCGACGCGGCGCGGCGCCTCGGAGGCTTGGGGCTTTCGGACGGGCACGAAGGCCGGCATCGCGACATCCACGCTCGCGCGGCGCGTTGCCTGGGAAGCGAGCGGTCCTGCAGTATCGCTCACGATCAGGCGAGCGACGGTTTGGATGAGGACCTTGTCTTCCTCGGAGAGCTGCTCGCTGCGCCGGACGAAGATCCCCCCGGGGCGATCGAGCAGACTCGTCTCGCTGAGCACGCCGACCAGGTTCAGAATCTCGTCCTGGAGCACCTGACGATATCCGGAGGGGTCCTCGTTCCAAATGACCAGGTCCGCAGTGACGCCTTTGACGCGCCAGTATGCGTGAGCTTGAACCATATTGCGAACGAGGCCGAGATGCTTTCGGTCGGACACTCGGACGAGCGCAATCGGGAGATCTCCGGAGATGCTGTGGGCCCAGAGCGCCGACTGACCACTCCGATTTCGGACAATCGTGCTCCGCAACGCCCTCATCTCGCTGTTGCAGTAGAGAATGTTCGAAACGAGGTCCTCGTAGATTCGCGTATCCGAGTCTGTGGCGTTGAGGCGTCGTAGCAGGACCTGGTTGTGTGTCCACGAGAGTTCGAACACGCGCTCGGCAGAGTGACGATCGCTATATTTCTCCACCCACGCCAGCGCGGCTTCGCGGGTTTCCGCAACACCTGTCACCAAATGGAGCCGTACCGTCTCCTCGGGCTGGATGAGCACTCGGTTTCGGATCGCGACAATCGGGTCCAAGACCGAGCCTTCGCTGTCCTGCAGCGACGGGCCGTACATTGCCGCAGGGTCGGAGACGCGGCGCCCGCGTCCAATGAACGCGCGACGCGAGGTCTCATAGGACGTCACGCCCGCCTGCTCTCCGGACAGTGTCATCAGGTGAAACATCCATGGGGACGACTCCTCCGCGGATCGCGGTCTGCGGCGACAGAGAATCGCGCGTCGTTCACGAAGGATCTCGGTCTGTACGAAGAGATTGCTGAACGCGGGATGGGCTGCGTCGGCGCGCGGTTGCGCCAATACGACCTCGGCAAAGCTCGTGAGCTCGATCGTGCGAGGTGTGCGACCGAAGTTGGTGAGGCTTACCCGGCGCAGTTCGACGTCGTCCTCGGGAGACACGCTGATCTCCACATGGGTATCGATGCCTGCGTCGCGGCGGCGAAACTCTGCGCGTCCCGCAGAAAAAACGGCTTCGTACTGTGCTGCCGGCTTGAGCGTCGGCTGATGGGCGACCGACCAGAACGCTCCGCTCTCGACATCGCGCAGATATCCGAACATACCCCAGCCATCACACGTCGGATCCTCGTGCCAACGCGTCACCGCGAGATCGCGCCATCGGCTGTAGCCGCCACCGGAATTCGTGATCGCGACGTGATACGTCCCGTTCGAAAGCAGTTGGACCGCAGGTGCCGTCGTATCGGGGGTACGAAAGACGCGTAGATTTTGGACATTCACCCCCTGGACCTCTCCCGCGGCGGAGACCTCCGCGGGGTGTGGGTAGATCACAGAGGTCCTCGGGACGCGCTCTTGGAGCAGAAGGTCGGTCGCTCGGAAAGAAGGAACGGCTTCGAACCGGCGCTGCATCGGCCGATCCAACAATGCGTAGGAGATCGAGAGGAGGACCATCCCTTGATGATGGGCCATGTATGACTGGACCGTGACGCGGTCCTTGCCTCGCGGGAGGCGTGCCGACGTGTAGTCGATCGCCTCATAGAAGCCGTACGTCCCCATCTGCCCCTCTTTGGCGAGGCGCCGGAGGTTATGGCAAGCCGCCTCGGGCTCGACCATGAGGGCCATCGCGCTCGCGTAGGGGGTAATCACGAGGTCGTCGGAGAGACCCCGTTTGAAGCCCAGGCCCGGCAGGCCGAACGCGCGGTACTGATAGTTGAGATGAGCGTCCGTCTTGCTGTAGCCCGATTCCGAGACGCCCCAGGGGACGCCGTGAGCGCGCCCGAACTCGATCTGACGCGCGACCACCCCGCGGTACGTCTCGTGGAGGACCGTGCGCGGATAGGTGGGCATGACGAGGAGCGGCATGAGGTACTCGAACATCGAGCCGCTCCACGACAACAGCACCGACCTCCCGCCTGCCGTGGTGAGCAGGCGCCCGAGGTGGAACCAATGCTCCTGCGGCAGCTTCCCCTGGGCGATCGCGACGAAGCTCGCCAGACGTGCCTCGGATGCCAACAGGTCGTAGAACCCAGCATCGAGCCGATGCTCCGTGACACTATATCCAATGGAGAGCAGATGGCGTTCACGGTCATAGAGGAAGTCGAGGTCGAAGTCTGCCAACGCATCACATCGCGTGGCCAAGCGCGCCAACTCCGACAGACGCTTTCGAGCGACGGTCGCCGCACGGACCACGGCGTCACGGAGATCACGCAGGACTTGGGCTCGAGCTGCCCTGCCTTCTGCGTGCCCCGACCCCAGACCGGTCAAAGCGACGTCGATCTCCGGGAGCAGCGTGTCGTCGAGGACCGCCGTCTCGGCCAAAGTGCGCGGACGATCGAGATCGGCGAACGTGGGCCCGAGATCCTGCCAATGGAAGCCCTCGTCCGTCGGAGAGGCCCACGGCGCAAACAGGAGTAGCTCCTCGCGCGCGCGCTCGCACTGCGCCTCGAATGCAGCGAGCCATCGCGCGGCGTCGGTCCCGTCCGCTAGGCCCGGGCTCGGTGCTCGCTCGTCTCGCACGGCGACGAGCACGCGCCACAAGAGATCCGCAGCTCGAACGAGGGTCGTAGGCGGTGCTTCGAGTTCGAGACGAAGCGGCGCGAGGCGTCCCCGCGCGCCCTCGAGCGACGCATGCTCTTGCAGGACATCGAGCGAATCGAGCAGGCCGCGGAACAATTGCGGACGCAACATCGTATCGACCGAAAGCGCCCGCAAGCCCGCGGCCAGGGTCATCAAGTGCCCCGCAAGGTTGCCGCTGTCGACGGTCGATACATACGCAGGAAGCAGCGGCTCCAAGGAACGGGTGTCGTACCAGTTGTAGAAATGACCTCTGTGGCGCTCGAGCCGATCGAGGGTTTCCAAGGTCCGGCGCGTACGTTCGATGAGCACACCGCCGGTCAGGTAGCCGAAGTCGTACGCTGTCAATGATGCGCACAACGAAAGGCCGATGTTGGTGGGCGACGTCCGGTGGGCGATACCCCGATGGGGGACCTCCTGGAAATTGTCCGGAGGAAGATCGTGGTCGAGGGGAGCGGCGAACGTCTCGAAGAAGTGCCACGTCTTGCGCGCAATGACGCGGAGGAACGTCACGTCCTGCTCCGCGAGGGGATGCGGCCGTCGTTTGTAGGGCTGGCTCAACCACCAAGTCAGCGCGGGCGCGAGCACCCACAATGCGAGGATCGGCAATGCGGCCGGAAGCGAGGTCGGTCGCCGCCATACCAGGGCCGCGGCGATGGAAAATGCCACGACGGGTGAGACCCACATCGAAAGGTACACCCCACCGAGGTGTCTGTTTCGCGCGCCGTTCTGAACGTCGGAAGCGGTTCTCCATTCCAGGAGGCGGCGGCGCGTCACGGTGAGGCGAAAGGTCGTCCGCGCGATGGTGGAGACGCCGACATAGGCCTCGTACGCCAAACACGTCAGCGCGAAGGCCTCGCGTTGGAGCTGTCGCCAAAACGTCGCTCCAATCTCCCCGAGACCTCTCTGTCCGCGGGGCACGCTCCCCATACGCCGTGCGAGTTCAGTCGCCGCCGCCACGATCCCCGGCAGTCCGAAGATCACAACGGCGGCCAACGTGACGAACCAGGCCATTCCGGAGATCAGCCATCCGTAGAGGAGAAGGGCGACGAGTGCAATCGGCGCGAGGCTACGGCGGAGGTTGTCGAGGATCTTCCATTGCGAGAGCCAAGAGAGTGGATTGCGAGCGGTTCGTTCAATGCCGGGGACGCGACGACGCAACCATGCCGCGATCTGCCAGTCCCCTCGCATCCATCGCGTTCGTCGCGTCATGTCGTCGGCGTAGGAGGCGGGGTGCTCTTCGTAGAGCACCACGTCGCTGATGAGACCCGCGCGGGCGAGGGCGCCTTCGAGGAGGTCGTGGCTGAGCACCCGGTTCTCGGGGAACCTCGCGCTCGTCGCAGCCCTGAAGGCATCGACATCGATGATCCCTTTACCTACGAACGATCCTTCACCGAAGAGATCTTGATAGACGTCCGAGACCGCTCTGGTATACGGATCGACCCCGGGCTCGCCAGAGCTCATCCTCGCGAACCGCGACTGGGCGGCGCTCGCGAGCCTGATGAGGACGCGGGGTTGGAGGATCGCATGTCCCTCGACGACACGTCCTTGCTGCGCATCGTAACGTGGGCGATTGAGCGGATGGGCGATGGCGCCGGCCAGCTCGGCGGCAGTACCTCGCGGCAGCAACGTGTCGCTGTCGAGGACGATGACATACGCCATGCCCTGGAGCTGCTCCAAGCCGCCGAGGACCGTGGCGAAGCCGGATGCGTCACCTCGGATCGCGGCGTTCAGGTCTTCGATCTTCCCGCGTTTGCGCTCCCACCCCATCCAAACGCCCTCGGATGGATTCCAGCGCCGCGGTCGATGCAGCAGGAAGAAGGGGGATTGTGCATCTTCTGCGTGGCTCACGTTGAGCGCCTCGATTCCGGCGCGTGCGTAGGCCAAAAGCTCTGCGTCCGATTCTAGGACCGCTCGATCTGCGTCGCAGAAGTCCGTGACGAGCGCGAAGCGCAGCGCGGGATCGCGGTTGGCGAGGTACCGGACCTCGAGTGCCTCGAGCAAACGTTGGATTTCCTCCTCGTTCGTCAGGAGCGTGGGGATCGCGACCAATGTCCGATGCGCGTGAGGAATTCCCCGGGAGAAGTCGAGTCGCGGGACCAGCCGCGGCGCAACGTAGAGGGTCGCAGCCCAATGCACGAGTGCGATCGCCAGCTGGGTCATGGTGAGCGCGAGGAGCACGAGGAAGAGCGTCCGCGGTCCGTCCGCGAGTCCGCCGGAGGGCGCCAGCGAAGCGAGCAACGCTGTCATGAGGCCGGTGACCGCAGCGATCGCCCCGAAGTACGCGAGCATGCGCCACGTCCGAGTTCCCTGTGGTCCACGAACTCGCGCGGCGTCACGACCCCGGCACGCGTGCTCCAGGGTGTCGCAGCCGTCATCGATGAGAAAGTAGCCAACGTGGGTGTGCCGAGGATGGGTCGCCTCGGCGGCCAGAGAAAGCGCGAGTTCGGCCACCGCATGCTCACGAAGTTCGTAGCGCTTGGCTAGGCGCTCTATGACGTGGCGGTAGCCATCACGGGTCGCGAAGTCCATGGCGACATAGGCTCCCGCGGGATCGCGGTGGAGCACACGTTCGACGAAGCTCAGGCCCTCCACGAAGCCGCGCCAGTCGGTCGCGCCGAGCAAGCGAAGGCTACCGATGCTGTTTCCCACGGAGACCTGGTCGGCCGCTTGACTCTGACTCACGCGCCGGAACACGAACTCCACACTGTCGCCGCGCTCCGCGAGGCGATGCTCGAGCCACGTATTGGGGAAGAGCAGGGACCCGCCCTGTCCCTGCAGTCGCGTCGCGAACTCTGCCAGGAACGCATCGGTCAGCGGTGCATCCTCATCGACCATCGCGGCGAGGACGATGACGACCTTTGCTGGGGTCTGCGCCGCGGTCTCGACCATGCGATCGACCCATCCGTTGGCACGTCGGCGCTCGGACCTCTCGTCGTCGACCATCGCCATCACCCGTCGAAGGTTTTCGAGCAGCGCGAGCCGGAGCATGATAGGGATCGCCCAAAGCTCACCCAGATCGAGCGGATGCACGGTCTGGTATGCAGCCACGAAGGCCCTCAGGCTCTCCGTGTCGACGCGGCCATGCCCGTGCGAGATGAACTCGAGCATGAGGTCATAGATCCGCGGCGTCCCGACCGTCGGTCCAGTCACCAACCGGGGGAGTTCACGACTGTAGCCACGAGGAAGGTGGCTGCGAGCGGTGCGAATGTTCTGTTCGATCAGCGGGAAGTTGTCGATGAACCACTCCGCCGCAGGCGTGATCCCGCGGTTCTCGACGACGGCCTTGGTGACGTCGTCGTAGCTCTCACGGAGAGCCACCTCGTTCTCGGAGAGCTGCGGGAGCAGATGATCGCGGGCCCGGATGCGACCAACCGTGCGAAGCCCTGCGAGTTCCCTGGCGTGGTGTTCGAGCGCGGCGATGCTGAATAACTCCGCACGGAGTGGAGCCTGGACTTTGGAGCGCTTCACGCGATGGGCATGATGGTCTCGAGAGGATCGCTCATGGTTGGACTGCATGGAAGAACTGCGGCGGAAAGCCAAGGCTCTGTACCACGAAGCGCGTGAGTCAAGGCTACGCGTGCGATTCGTGGTCGCACAGCTTTCTGCGCGACATGTGCTAGAGACCTTGGCGATGACCACCGAGCAACGTGACCCAAACGAGTTCGTCGACGGAGACGCGGGCGCCGTAGACCTCATTGCGGGCGAACTCCTATCGGGTCATCTCGGGCCTACCTTGGACGTGCCCTCACACCTCGACGCCTCGTCCGCTGCAGAACCGTCGAGAAAGGTGAGAAATTTCGTCGAGATGAGCAATACTTTCGATGTGCTCAAGAGTGTGGTCGACCGGCGATCATCGAGCCATCCATCCTCCGCACGTCGCTCGCCGCATGGCGACGCGTCCGATCGGGATGTCGCTGCTTGGGAGGACGAGGGAGGGACGACCGGAAAGGGGGCGTCACGGCCGTCCACGCGCGTGCCGTGGCGAGCGCGAGGCCTCGCGGTACTTGCGCGAATGGGTGCGATTTTGAAGTGGGCCTGGACCAAAGCACGTGAGGGGCGCTCGCCGTAGTGAGGTCGCGCCGTCCCACGCCGCGCAGAGCCGCGTCGCGGGTGGAGACTCGGCCCGAGACCCTCCCGAGTTGGACGAGACTGCGGGCGTTCAGGGACGAGGAGGGAAGCCACTCGAACCAGAACGTCAGCGAGTGAAGCGAAGTACGTGTTCATGAACTGGCGTGTTCCGACCACGTGTGGTGGCTGCGCGAAGATCTCGGGCAAACCCGAGATGCTCTAGCTTTCGAGCGAACCGTCCGCGTTGCGAACGGCCCGGATCAATGATGACGACCTCGCAGGTCGGTTGGGCGTGACGATCGATAAACCCAGAAAGAGTGCTCTCATGATCACGTTGATAGAGGACGTCGGACCCAATGATTAAATCGAATTTGGTAAGCTCCACGGTCAGCTGACTCCAACCAGTACGTACGAAGGGGATGGGTGATCCCCCGTTGAGCAACGCATTGAACTCCAGGAACGCCTCCGCGTCCGGGTTGTGGTCCGTTGCCGTGATGTCGGCGTGCCGGGCGTTGAGAACCAGGCTCGCCAATCCGATGCCACAGCCGACCTCGAGGATGCGTTTTCCCTCGACGTCATAGGTGGCCATCATTTGGGCCAGAGAGCGACCAGAATCCCAGAGGACGCCGAACGTCGACCAACTGGCGGAACAAATCCCGAGCGCTGCGGCTCGGCCCGACGGGTCATCGTGCTCTCTCGTGTCCCGAAGCGTACGCACGTGAATGTCGAGCTCGCCAAACTCGATGGTTTCGTAGCGTACGCGGAGTGCTTTCATGCGGGTGGTCCACGCAAGTACCTCACGCAGACTTCGAAAGCCAGCGCGGACCTGTCGCCAGGTCGAAACACCTCTTGGAACCTTCCAGAGTCTGAAACGGCCCAGTGCGTGTTCGACCACTCGATTCAGCGCGCGGCTGCAGAACCGCCGCCATCGACGCGGACACGCGCGCGTACGAGGTTCCGTGACGAGAATCGCGTACGCGGGTCGAATGTTCCGGGAATCGGAACGTGGGCGTGCTAGATGAAGGGCGCGTCTCTATGCGTGGCCTCCATGGAATCGGTGCAGGGACGGGCGTTGTCATCGGTCCAGCCCGTTTGTTCACACCTCGGGTGTCGGTGGAGGGGCCGCGCTCGCTTCTGGAGACGGATGTCGGGGCTGAGGTCCACCGGTTCGACGCTGCCATCGCTGTGGCCGACGCCGAGATCCGGTGCATCGGAGGATCGGCGCAGGGGACTCCAGACGTCGGGCAAGAGATTGCCGAGGTGCACCGCTTGATCTTGAGCAGCACCGAGTTTTCCGGGGACGCGCGCCGTTTGATTCGCAATCGGCTCATCGGTGCGGAATGGGCCGTTGCTCTGGTCATCGAAGAGTTGCGACGGCTGTTCGAAAACATCCGGGATGAGCGCTTCCGGGCCCGCTTCGCAGACGTCGAGGCCGTCTCCGATCGCCTTCTGCGAGCGTTGACCGACGCGCCGCCCATCCCCGTGGACGAGACGTTCGCGGGCGTCGTCGTCATTGGTGCCGAGCTCTGGCCGCTCGATGTGATCGCGCTGCATCGCATCGGGACCGCAGGGCTTGTGACCCAGCGCGGAGGTCCATCCTCGCACACTGCCATCCTCGCCCGGACCCTCGGACTCCCGTATGCCTGCGGCGTCGAAGGCTTGATGAGCTGCGCGAACGACTCGGACCTCGTGTGTGTGGACGGTACGAGCGGAGAGGTGGTGATTCGTCCCGATGCGGCGACGGTACGTCGCTTCGAAGCACGGCGAACGCGAGAATCCGAGCGTCGCTCCGCGACTGAGAAGATGCGGTCGGAGCCAAGTGTGACGACCGATGGGACCCACGTGGCACTCGGAGCCAACGTAGAATCGCCCGCCGAGGTCGCGACGGCTGTGCGAGCCGGAGCCGATCATATTGGTTTGGTGCGCACCGAACTACTCTATCTTGGTCGGGCTGACTATCCCAGTGAAGATGAGCAGTACGCGGATGCGGTGGCGATCCTCGAGGCGGCCGAGGGGCGGCGCGTAACCTTTCGTACCCTCGACGTCGCGGAGGACAAGCTCCCAGGCGGTGTCCACCTCGAGATGGTCCCCAATCCCGCGCTCGGCATGCGTGGAATCCGGTTCTCTCTACGAAACCTCGAGTTGTTCCGTACACAGCTACGGGCGCTGTACCGCGCGGCTTCGCGTGGTCCGCTGCAAATCATGCTTCCTCTCGTGTCGAGCGTGGAGGAAGTTCGTGCCGCTCGAACAGTGTGTCGAGAGGTCGTGCGCGAGCTCGCGGCTGCCAACGTCCCCCACGACGCGCAGACACCGCTCGGCGCAATGATCGAAACGCCGGGTGCAGCCTTGTGCACCGACCATATTGCTGCCGAGTGCGATTTTCTGAGCGTGGGAACCAACGATCTCATTCAGTATGCGTTCGCTGCCGATCGCCAAAACTCCGACATCGCCTTCATGTATCAGCCGCTTCATCCCGCGGTCCTGCGGATGCTTGAGATCATCTTCACCACGGCACGGAACGTTGGCTGTCCGGTCGCCGTCTGCGGCGACATGGCAGGCGATCCTCGATGCGCGGGAATTCTCCTCGGGCTAGGACTTCGGGCGTTCTCGATGCCGGCATGCGCGCTACCCTATGTCAAAGCGACCGTGCGGTCGATCGACCTTGCGAAGGCCGTTGCCGCCGTTGCGGAAGCTCGTGCCGTCACGAGCCACGCGGACGTACTCGCGTGCGCACGAAGTCATCTACCCGAGCCTCTGTGATCATACGTGGGGCGTGAGCGAGTGCGACCGGGTCTGCCATGCAGCCCCGATGAGGTCCTCAAGTCCCGTCGGGAACCGCCGTTCCTGGAGTACTTTGGAAGCAGAGGGACCACGTGAGCGATGCCACACTCGAGTGGTGCACGCGGACGCGAAGGAGGAGGAGGCGCGGCGTCAACGGGCCGAGGAGAGGCGTAGGACTTCGCGCGTGGAGCCGCTGGAGCACGAGCGGCCCTTTCGTCCGACAACATCTACGACCGCTTCTGCGAGCCGGCATGAGGACCCGTGTGAAACCAGTCACGAGTTCACGAGCGGCTTCGTCGACCCGAGCACTTCGTCGAGGTCGTCCGCCCAGTTCGAATAGGGGATAGTATCGTCGACCTCGTGCACAATGCCGAAATCGTAGAGGTCTTTCTCCGATACGATCTCAGCGCCCGCAGGGGCCAGCTCTTCGAGCGAGTTCACCTCGTGGATCTCTTGGCCTGGCGGAGTCGTCCACGCAGTGCCGCACGCTGGGCAAAAGTACACTGGCTGCCGTTCGTCCCGGCGTTTGAGTACGAGCACTTGACCGAAACCAGGGTCCACGGGGCAACTGCTCACTATGTAGAGCACTCTTGGTCTGTCCATTTCACTCCGAGTGACCTCGACGTTTCATGAAGCCGGGCAGAAGACCAGGGCCGCTATCGCCCGCCACGTAGCCTCGCCTCCCCGACCGCCCATCAAGGTTCAAGCGGCTCACGTTCACGAATTCGATCTGGGCGGAGCGCGAGATCCAGCTTCCCCGCTGGCTGGCTTCGTGGGCCCACGCCCAGGTGAAAGGCCGCAAAGCTATCACCTCAAGATGGCGGCTGCAGACGCCAAACGCTACCTCGTCGAGGTCTTCTTCCATCACCTGAAGCGTTTTCGCGCTATCGCCACTCGATACGAAAAGACAGCGCGGAACTTCCTAGCCTTGGTTCACCTGGCGTGCACGATGATCCGGCTCTCACCGAATTAGGGACGCCCCCTAGAGCGCCGACCAGTTTGATTCCACGCGCTGATGCACGCCTGGGACCGCCCACGGCTGTGTCGCTCGGCGCTCGCAGTGTGCCCGACACAGCTTCGGCCTCGCTCCTGCCCGCGGACGGCCCCAGACGCGCCTCAGCACGCGAAATCAAACTGGTCGGCGCTCTAGTGCCCGGCGACGCCTCATGAAGCGCGGACGGATTGACGCTCTGCGGGTGACATCTGGAGGATCTTGCGCCGCCAGCCCTCGAACTCCTGCGGCGAAATCGGTTGGACGAGTTTCGCCGCAGGAATGTATGCAGGGTGGATCGGGGTGATGAGCGAGGGCGGCCAGCCGCGGTCGAGCCAAGGGGTGCCTCGCACGACGATCGGCATCCCATCGATGGCTGGGATCAGCGAGATTGGTTGCTCACCCCAGATCAGGCGTGCGGCTCGATCTTCGGCGAGCCCCGTGTTCGTCCAAGCGCTCCAATTGTAGAAACCAAGCGGGGAGGTCACGCGATTGGGCACGTTGGGCGGTGCTTCCCCGGTGGCCAGAGGCATGACCCAAGGCGCGGGCGCAGGGAAGGCACCGCGAGGATCGGCGGGAAACTGCAGCGCATCCAGCATCGCGAACAGCTGGAACCCGTTGCGGATCCGGCACACTTCGACGATGAACGCGGAGGAACGCTCGGGATACGCGAGAAAGAGGCGTTGCTGGTCCGAGGCGTCGAGCAACATGACCAGGGCTTCGGCTTCTGCGACGGTCTCGGAAACGATCTGCGCGGCGCCTCGCAGGAAACGCTCGCTCCGCGCGCGACGCCTCGACGCGTCGTGGCCGACGAGCAAGGACATTGCCCCCATGCAGAGGAGGTGCGCGCCGAGCAGCGCCGGGACCCCTTCGTCCCAGCGGATGCCGACGGCCTCCACCAACGTGCGAAAGTCCATGCGTTCGGGGGGTTTGATGAGGATGCGCGAGCTCTTCGCGGCGCGAAGCAAGCACGCTTCCAGCCGCGTCACCAAGGCAAGCGCCAACCGTCCCTCGGTGTCGAACCGCGGCCACTGCTCTTTCATGCACGACACGAGAAACGCCAAGCGGCCGAGCTGAAAGTCGCTGTCGAGCTCGAGCAGTGCCTGTGCCAGACGCGGAACATCCACCTCGAACCGCTGGCGTTCCACACGTGGGAGGCCCGTCAGCGGTGCCTTTGCCAGTTCGAGGAGCTGTGGCTGTGTCAACGCGCGTTCGACTTCGGCAAGAATCGATGGCGTGAGGTCTGTCATGGCACGTTCAGCGTATCAGGTTTCTGGTTCGTGCAGTTCTTGCCGTGCCTTTGCGATCTGATCTTCAAAACGCTTCCGCACGCTCGGATCGGGGTCGGTCTCGCTGCGTCGTGCGAGCTCCGAAAACCAGCGGGCACGATCCACATCGTATAGAGCCCGTGCCGCGTCCACGCGAACAGGCGCGCGAAGGTCATCGAGCGCATCGACGAGGGCGGGCACACACGAGGCATCGCCTGCCTTGGTCATGGCCTGGAGGAGGAGGCGTCGCGCATCCGCGCCCCGCCGCACCCCAGCGCGCAGGGCGTACTGCGCGAGTTCGGAAGGCCATGACGCGATCAGGCGTCGAAGCGCACTGAACACGAGCGCATCGCTGGCGTCGTCGAGAACGATCTCTAGAGCCTCTCGTTGCATCGCGGTGGGAAGGCGGTCGATGAGGTCGCTCGCCCGTTTGCGCACCTTGGTATCGGTGTCGCTGCCTAAGATCCGCGGGAGCGTTGCGACGAAGAACTCCGCATCGTGGCGTGCCGTGCACGCAAGAGCCTCGGCCCGCACGGTGGCATCCTCGGACGCGAACGAGCGGCGCACCTCGGCGACGGTCGCCGCGTCGAGGGTAGGGCGTTCGGTCAACGAAACCAACGCCTTGGCGCGCCGCGAGGGAGGGGTGAGAGGGTCGGCAAGGACCGCGGCGAGCGTGCTTGTGTCACCCAGCAACCCCTCGCCAAGTACGCGACGATCGCTCCAAGGGGATGCTCCCGGAGCCGTGGCGTCGAGCCAGGCGCCATACCATTCACCCACGGTCGCGGAGCGGCCGCTGGCATGCTCCACGAGGTCGACCTCATAGTCGTCCAGATCCACGTAGAAAACCTGGCCACGGTGCTCTCCGCTCACCACGAGCACGGCGCGGGGATTGCCGCTCGTCAGTGCGATCGTCCCCTGTGCGGGCTCGTCGTCGCCGTAGTCGTCGAAGGCTTTGCCGGGAGAGAGGAGCGAAGGGGCAGAAAGCGGGGCTCTATCCTGGAGCGCGTCATCCCAGCGATGCAGCGGCAGCAGCCCCGGTGGGCCGTTGCCGAGCGTCTCCAACATCTCGCGATAGTCTGCGGGAAGCGCCACGCCATGGGTTGTTTCGAAGGTCTCGAGCTCCGCGGAACTCGCCCCCCGTCCACCAGGGCGAGGCGGGAAGCGACCGCCCATGCCCGCAAGCTTCTCCTCGAGCGCCACGAGCCAAGCTTTCTTGCCGTCCGTCATGATCCGTCGCCCGTATTCGTCGCGTAGGGGGACTGACCCGACTGCGAGCTGTGCCCGAGCTGGTCTTGCACATGCGAGCAATACGGGCAAGCGGGTTTGGGATCACCGTGACCCGAGGTGGAGTTCTGACCTCGCACTTGGGCCGCGTCGTGCACGGTGCCCTCGGGTGGAAGCGTCCCGTGCTCGCGTTCGTGGTTGGCGATGTTCTGCGCCTCGCCGCACTTGCCCGACTGATGAGACTGCGGCCAGGGTCCATGAACGGACTCGTCCCAGTCCGCGGGTTTTTGGACCTCCGCGGCGGCTTTGTCGTACGCGTCCTTGGTTTTTGGGGCCCCGTCGAGTCCGTCGAACTCGTCCCTTGGGCCCTTGTAGGATCCCGCCGTCGTGACCTGTCCGTCCGGGGTTTTCATCCCGGCGACGATGTTGGGGCGCTCCTTGCTCGGAAGTGGGCGCAACGCGTCGGCCTTTGCCTTGGTCGCGTCGCGGAGTTCAGCATCGGGGGGGCTCTTGTCCGAAGATCCGGAGCCTGTGGTGCTTTTTGGGGGCGTCGTTCCGTCGTCGTCGTGCAGACCGAATGCATCGAACCGACAGACGGGGTTGGAAGGGTAGGCGTAGACGTTGAGCCCACCCGCTTGCCCCATGGGGTCCGACTGTAGGTACCGCCCCCAGGCGGGTGCGTAGTATCGGAACCGGTTGTAGTGCAGCCTGGTTTCTTCGTCGTAGTAGTGCCCCGGAAACCGAAGGTCGAATCGAATCTGACTGCGGGGATCCGCGGTGAGCGACCCATACGGGTCGACGTCATTGGCCAACCATACGACGCGTCCGTCCGTATCGTAGACGTGGGAAGGAAGACCGACCTGATCGTAGATCGGAACGTAGACGCGACCGGAGGTCGCCGGGGCTCCCTCCCGTTCGTAGTCGACGAAGAGAAACGGGAGCAGCGCGTCCGCAGTGGGGTAGACGTAGACGCGCACGTGGCCCTTGGGTCCGACCTCGGCCGCGAGGCGGTCGCCATCCCAGTAGAACTCCGTGCGCGCTTCTCCTTGCGCCTTGTAGACACGTCGCCCGAGTCCGTCGTAAGCGGCGGTCCAATCGGGGCGACCGTCGCTCCAAACGACCCGTACGAGCTGATCCGCACCATTGTAGACGTAGCGCGTGACGTGCGTGCCGTTCCGGTGTTCACAGAGGTGATCACGGTGGTTGTATTCGAAGGATTCGCCAGGCGCCGAGACCAGTTGGTTTCGGGCGTTCATGCTCAGCCAGGCGTGGGTCGCCGTGGACACGAGATTGCCCGCGGCGTCATACCGGAAGGCGACTTGCTTGCCGTTGGCCCGTTTCCAACCCAGCAGGCGATGCGCAGCGTCGTACTCCAGCGTGGTTTCCCCGCGGAATCGGTCCTCGATCTTCCGGAGTTCCCCGGCCCGCGAATAGTGGTAGCGGGCATACCATAGGGCTTGCGAGTCTTGTCGATCAGCCCAGACGTAGCGCCCCGTGCACGCGCCGGTGGTGTCGAAGTGACTGAGCTCGCGTAGTCCTCCCGCGTGTTGACGCTCGACGCAGCCGCCAGGATAGCGCCGGTAGACGTGGTGCCCCCCACCGGGCATGACGATGGTGACGCCTCCCGGTTCATACTCGACCTCCAACGACAAGGTCCCGAGAACGTCGATACGACGGCGCGTCTTCCCGCGGAGTTCGTGTACGATACCTTTGCCGTCACGCGTATCGCCAAGCACCCGTCGTTGTTCATCGAACGTGAGGTGCACTTCAAAATCGGCCGATGAGGCTTCTTTGATGTTGCCCCATGCGTCATAGTCGTACTGGTGCACCTCTCCGGTCGCCTGCGTTCGCGTGGAACAGAGACCGTGCGGGCCGTATTCGTAGCGCACGAGGGTTTCATCGCGGCTATCGAAGGTGGTGACGACCCGACCTGCAGCGTCGCGCTCGTAGCGTTCTTCGAGCGCGTCGCCATTGAGCACGCGAAGAACCCGACCCGCGAGATCACGCTCGTACTTGACCGTGTGCCCGCGTCCATCGGTGATCGAGGTGATGAGACGCCGGTGGTCGTAGCCATACCGTGTGGTGATCCCGAGCGGGTCGGACGTCGCCACGATGAGGTTCCACGAGGAGAACACTTGCTTGGTCGTCCGCCCGTCGGGATCCACGATTTCGACGGGTTCTCCCATGGGTGAGAACCGACAACGCGTGACCCGCCCCTCTTCGTCCCAGTAGCCCGTGCACGAGCCTGCGCTGTCGTACTCTCGCCGTGCAGCGCCCCGAGGACGCGAGGCCAGGTGCAGGACGGCGAGCATCTCTGCCCGCAGGGGCTCCGGAACACTCACCCGGTCGAGGTCGCTTCGTGGCGATGGTGGTGGCTCCTCTCGCCCACAGATGGCCTGTCGTACGGAGGTTGGGACGACGAGCTCGCGACCATTGCCGGGAAACGGGTCGTCGTTCTCGGGCCCAACGAGGTTGCCCCAGCGGTCGACCCGAGCATCGTTGTGCCCCGTCGCATCGTAGAGCCATGCGTAGACTTCCCCGGTGGGCTCGACCTGCTCGGCGATCATGCCCGCGTCATTGGTCTTGTACCGCTTCACACCCCCGCAAGGGTCGAGAATGGCGGTGAGCAGGCCGTCGTCGTTGTGGATGTACTCCCAAACTCCGCCGTCGGCCTGGGTCACGATCGTCTTGCCGACTTCGTAGGCGACGCGCACCCCGAGGAGGTCATCGTCGCCGCGGCTCGCGACGCAGCGACCTTTGTGATCGTAGGTCCAGTTGAAGCCGTACCGCTTGGCATCTTCGGCGCGGATCATCCGGTGATGGGCGTCGTAGGTATATGAGGCGCGTGCGCCCCGGGGATTCTGATGCTCCCGCAGGCATTGCTGCTCGTCGTACGCGTATCGGGCCAGCGAGACCCCGGCCCCAGCGTCCACGGAGACCACGCAACCTTGCGCGCCGTACTGGAGCTTGATCTGCCGGCGATTGCTCCGAGTTTGCATCCAGAGGACGTCGAGCCGCCCTTTCGCGTCATACTGCAATCCGATGGGGGCGTGCGTGACCCCGCGGACTTCGACGAGACGTCCACGCGAGGCCTCCGTCGTCCGCGAGAACCGATAGGACGCGCCATGAGGCGTGGTCAACCGAAAGTCGCGTTCGCCGAGCTGCTCGAGGCGGTAGCCGAACGCGATGCCCTGGTAGGGTGCCGCGTCGGTCTTGCGGAGGAACTCGATCTCGACGCCGTCGAAGTCCGTGAATACGGCGCGACGACGATGGAAGACCAACGACTTCTCGAAACTGTGACGAAACCCCCGGCCCATGGGGCCCGCCTGCTCCGACCACGAGCTACGATAGTGTCGTCGCCAGACCCAACCTTCGCTCGGGTCGATGATGACGTCACTGAAGGTATTGTAGACCTCACCGGTGACAATCGCGATAGGCTCGCTCGGGTCGTTGCACTTTTGCGGCTTCGTCGCGGCAGGTTTCTTGGCCGGCTTGCTGCCGAGCTTCTTGATCGCGCCTCCGGCTTTCTTCGCGGCGCCGGCCAATCCACCCAGGACGTCCAACACATCGGGCATGGGAAAGCCACCGATGAGCACCGTGGGATTGCCGAGCATCAGCGCCCCCATGGATGGTGGAAGACCGGGGTCTTTGCCCATGAACAGGGACATCGCGAGGGCGATCGCGTCTGCCGCAGCTTGTGCCGCCTGCATGGCTGCGGCGGCCGCATTGCCGCCTGCCGCCTGCGCTCCTGCACCAAGGGCCCCGGCGACGACGCCCACTGCCCCCATGGCCTTGCCGAACGACCCCACGACCGAAGCGGGATTGCAGTGGCGGGTGATATCCGTCATCCGGGCTGCCCGCGATCCCCCGATGAACGTATTGCTCGAACCGGTATAGACCTCGAACATCGGTGCCAGGCTGCCGCAAGTAGGCGCTGGCCCCAGGTCGCCCGCACGCCCGGCAGGGATCCCCCCAATGAGCACCGAAACGCAGCCCGCCGCGGCCAACGTCCCAATACTCGGCAACGGCACGGGTGGCGCCGGGGGAATGAGACTCGGTGGATGAGAGTGCCCGTGCGGCAACCCCAAGTGTGGTGCCGTGAGGGTCGCCGCAGGCAACCCGGGCATGAGCGCCGCGATACTTGCAGTCGCCATCGCAAACCCGACGTCGAGCATCTCGAACGGTGCCCCGACGACCCCCATGACCGCGTTGACGCCGTGGCTGATCGCACCCAGCGTTCCCTGCTCTGGAGGCGGAGCAGATTGAAACGGCGCGGCCACGTTGTTGACCACGTCCGCCACGGCGTCGAGCTTGGCGATTCCCGTGGGCGCGATGAGTGGTTGGGGCGGAGGCGGAGGTTGGCTCGTCGTGCGGGGCTGCACGCCGTTCACCGCCACCACGGGACTGGCTTGACGCGGCGCGGTCACGACGCTTTGGCCTTCTTCCCGGCACCCGCGGCCTGGGCCGCCGCACGCTCGAAGCCGAGGGCGATACGTGCACGCACTCGTACGGCTTCGGGATGCATCTGCGCCGCTTCGTAGAGGGCGAGCTCGTGATCCTGAACCGAGCGCCAGCGTTCTTCATAGGCGAATCGCTCGCAGAACTGGCGGCAGATGTCCCAGGTCTCCAGTGCGGCACGGATCTTCTTGCCCGAGCGTTGCTCCTTTTGAGCCACGCCGCGTAGCTCCATCGCGTCGGCCTTGGCGTAGGCATTCATCAGGGTGCCCGCCACGTCGTTCGCGAGCCCAAAGTATCCCTCCGCCTCGGCAAAGAGACCGAGCTTGAGGCACGCCTTCCCCGCGCCAAGAAGGAGCTGAAGCATCGCCGGGAGTGACTTCGCTTCGACCGCCAAGACCAGACCCGAGCGATAGCGGTCCAAGGCCACTTGGTAGGTGCCCACCTGAACCGCGATGTCTCCCGCTCCCCCCAGACACAGCGCCTGCCGTACCGGGTCCTTGTCCTCATAGTACTTGTACAAGACGCCGTATTTGTCTGCCGCGTCGCCATAGCGCTGGTAGGCGAAGTCCGCCGCGGCGAGCTGAAACAGGGCATCCATGCGGACGTCGGCCGGGCGCGCCGGATCTCCGGCAGTGCGCACGAGCTCGTCGAGACACGCCGCCGCACTGAAGTCGAGGTCGATCACCCACGCGTCGTCATTGCCACGCGCGACGAGCTCGGGAAGGACCGCGGGGGACTCGCGGTCGTCCCACACCACGAACCGGTGCCGTTCGATCCACGGCTCGAAGTGCACCAACGAGCGGACGACGTGCGCGTACCCGGCGCGATCCGAGCACTGGCTAGGCAGCAACGCCCAGACAATGGGCTCGTCCTTCGGTAGAAGCTCCGCCACGTGCTCCGCGGCGGCACGCAAGCGCTTCGCGGGGTCGAGTCGTGGGTCGGAGCATCGCAGTGGCAGACGCGGCCACACCGGAAGGCCAGAATCCCCCAGGATCCGTTGGGCAACCTCGAGTTGCTGGCCGAGCATGGCGATGATCTCGTCCATCCACTGCGACGCTTTGGGACACGCCCCGACTCCCAAGATCACGGTACCGTGCCGATCCTGGCGGCCCCGTGCCTCCAGCAGCTTGGCGGGAACGGCGATATCGTGCGGCCCACAGCTCAGAATCAACAATGCGCGGTCGGGTTGTTCGATGAACTCGCCGAGTCGGGCATCGAGATCGCGCAGAGATTCGCTCATCCTCGACCCCCGCCACCATGGGGCGGTGCATCGCTGACCACCCCCATTGTGCCGCGCATCGCTAGGTTTTCGCTTACGGTCATCGCGTTCGACCAGTATGCAGGGGGACCCGTGCGCTTTCCACTGCACAAATCGAACACCGCCGAGCGGTGAAGCGTGTCTTCATCACTAGCGCCTGGGACCCGAGACGTCTTCGGTCGGCGGAGTAGTTTCGGTTGCCTCCCCCCCGGCGGAGGGGTATGGCTTGGAATCGAGATCGATGGCGCGGAACAAAGATGCAGCGAGTGGGGAGCACGACCTGTTCTCGGCCCCGGGGGCGACGCTGGACGAGCTGGTGCATACCTATGGCGTGCGGAGCCAACCTCCGCCGCCGTCCGGAAACACCTTGTTGGTCGGCGAAGTGCTCGATACGCATCATCCCCACCGTCCCGGTAGAGCGCTCGTGCGGTGGGAAGATGCGGAGCAGACGGTGCACGAGCACTGGTTGTCGCGTGCGCTACACGTTCCGCTGCGCATCGGCACACGCGTGCTTCTGTCTCGCCCCGCCAACTGGCCGGAGTGGGTCGTGACGGGCGCCTTGGCCGACGTTCCCCCGTCGTGCTCGCCCGAGCCCGACGTGGAGGACGACCGAGCTCCCTCCCGTGGCTCGCTTCGGCTGGAGGCGAACGAAGTCGTTCGCATCGAGTCCGCAGACGGCACCCCGTTGTTCGAGCTCTCGCATCGAGATCGCGGCGCCGTTCTGCGCTTGCATCGTGACTTGGACCTCGAGCTGCCGGGTACCTTTCGCGTGCAAGCCGAACGCATCGAACTCTGCTCGGGCCAAGGGGGAACCGACGCTCGCAGCGACGGCGAAATGGTGTTTCGGTCGCCGCGGATTCGCCTGAACTGAGATGCGTAGACGCGGTGGCGTGGTCGCCGGGCGAGCCGGCGGTGAGCGAGCGGCCTCGACGGGGTCGCCAGGATCGGGTACCGATTGCAAGACCACGCGGACCGCACCTGTCGCCGTCGGGATTGGATCGCCGGATGCACTTCGTTTCGGCCGTGGCGCGTAGTCTCGGCCAGTTTCCGCGAACGCGGGCGGGGCGACCCTGTCCGCTCCAAACATTCGCGGTGAAACGCGGTCTGGGCGCGCGAGTGGGCGGACTCGCTTCGCTAGACTGGGCCCATGGACGCGATGGAAGCTGGGGCCCTCACGCGCCGCACGAAGCCCGGGCGGCGGGGACGGAAGTGACGGAGACTTCACTCGTGATCCGCCGCGACGCAGCGGCATCCCGCACCTGCGAGCACCTTGCGGAGCTCGGAGAGGTAAGCGTGCTGCTCAGCATCGCGAAGCCCGCGATAGTCGCTCGTCAGCGCGCTGTTCTGGCGGCTGAGCAGGATCGCCGTCGAAACGAGGCCTTCGAGCTCAGAGCGTCCCTCGAGGACGCCGAGTTCGACCGAGACGGTCGTGGTCTCGCGGTACGGCGCGAACACCTGGGACGGTTCCCGGTCTTTGACGCCCGCGATCGTCACCCAGTCGGGTTGCCGGTCGCTTCTCACGACCAGCGAAAAAGGTGGCTGGGCGAGTCGGGCTTCGATCCGCGCGGGGCTGTTGGCGGAGCAAGTGCACGAGAGATCCGGTGCGCCGTCGGCCCCTCCACGAAAGACCGTGGTGATTGCGCGTAGGCTGCGGCGACCGGCGCTGTCTTGGTAAGCCACCTCTTGGCACGCCATCGGTGCCCCCCACATCGGTCCGATCCGCGGGAGCTTGCAGTACACGAGGGTGAATCCCGCCGCCGACGTGAGGTCCTCACCGACGAGCCGGAGCACGACCGGGCAGTCGTGGGTGCAGGTCGCGAGCGGTCCCATGTCCGCGAGGTCGTTCCATTCGCGCCAGATTGCCTCGCCCCAGCGCACGGCTTCGATCGCGACCAGTCTGTCGTACACGAAGCGGGTGAGCTCTGGATCGTGCACCGTGCGGATCGCGAGACGCGTGGCATCGTCGATCCCGAACGTGGTGATCGTCCGAACGGGCATTCCGATCTGTTGCGAGCAGCTCGCTTTGCAGCGCGCCAAGGTCTGCGCTCCTGGAGGGCCGGACTCGCCCCCGTCCGCGCAAAAGCCACCCAACCCGACTTCCTGGGCGATGCACATGCCGTCGAACGAGAGTTCGCGCCGCTCGAGCGCTTCGACCCGTGCCAGCTCATCGCTCGAAACTCCCCGTTCGGCGACGTGGAAGGGAAACGCGGCGACGAACCCCTGTCGCTCGGCGAAGGTTACATACGTGACCAGATCGCCTTCCGGCGTGTGGCCGCCGTGGCAAAGAAACAGCTCGCGTCGGAAGAAGCACAGCGGCCCCGGTTGCAGGGCAAAGCCCGAGATCGTTGCCGCGTCCGTGGCCCGAGGGGTCGTTGCGCCCTGTTCCCAAGCGCGCAAGGCCGGCACGGCGTGGCCGAGCGCATCGCCATCGACCATGAAATTTCCCTCGCGAGGCACGGCAATGGTGGTCGGGTATTCGTTGACCCGCTCGGGTTCCGCCCCCCCGGACCGCGGCGACTCGACGTCCGTACCGTTCCGCGGCGATCCGCAGCTCTGCATCAGACATGCACTCACGCCGAGCGCAAGCGCGTGCAGATTCCCCACCCACGCCAGAGGCCTCCGCCGCTCGCGTGGCGTTGCGCGCATCGCTAGGCTCCTCGATCGGTCTTGCATCCGACCTCCTCGGCGAGTTCGCGCAGCGCGGTCTCGTACGTGGTCAACTCGCGAGGATCGGCGCCGCGGTAGTCGCTGCGGTCGCCCAGCGCCTGCTTGCTCAAGAGTACGGTGATCGTGGGCCGTACGCGGGTCTGCGGACCCACGTCGAGCGTGATCGTCAGGATCTCGCGGTAGCCGGGCAGGAGCTGCGAGGGCTGGTACTGCCGGCGCGCCACGATCTTCGCGCGCGGCCCGATCGTGCTGAGGATCGGTTCCTCCGTGGCGAACGGCGGTCCCGGCAACGCGCGATGCAGTGCCGTCACGCTTTCTGGGCTGCACTCCCAAGTCTGGCGTTCGGCGGGCGGAGCTTTCGGGTCTCCCGTCGAACACGCCAGGCCGATGAACAGCGCCGTCGTTGCGACCCGCTCGAGTGCCGTGAGCGGACCCCTGCCGGAGCACTCACCCATCGGCCGCTGCGGTACCTCGTGGGTCCGAGGCCGAAAAGAGGTACGCCACGATCACACTCGTCGTGGCTGCCAATAGGCCGAGGGCTGCGGCGAGGGACCCAGACAGGGTCTCGAAGCTCATGCCCACCCCGGCAGGAGCCGCGAGACGGTTCGACCATCCAAACGCGAACAAGAGCCCCGACATCGCCACGCCGAATGCGTAGATCGGTCCGCGCACCAGCAGTCCCAGCTGTTCGCGACGACCCGTCAGCTGCACATCTTTGAAGCGCGGTCGAAAGATGAAATGCGACGCGGTTCCGAGATAGCCGAGGAACAGCGGCAGGATGATCTCCAGCAGCTGCAGCGCCTGTGGTGGCTCGAGCGGGTACCCAAGGCTCGGTGCAACGAAGAAGAAGAACATCAGCGCACACGTGAGCGCCAGACTGGCTGCGATCGTCCACGTCCGAGCCTGCTCCAATGACATCGCATTCCTACCCTTCATGTCGGCGCGTCGCCACGCCGACGGTCCATCGCGTCCGTGCCGAGTCTCGCCCGATTCCGCTATGGAGGTCTACCTTTGGTCTCACGGCGACTCTGGGTGCTCGCAAGCCAAGGGCTCGCGGTCGTCATTTCGCGCAGGCCGCAAAATGGATCGCGCTCGCGGGCGATAACGTGCGGCCGCGCCTCCCCGCGACCCTCGAGCGCGTCCCCGTCCAACTCGGCTTTCTGTTGCGCTCATCGGTAGTGCGGCCATGTTTCTGGAGGCCTGGTGTGTTCGATCCCCGGTTCGACCAGCTCATGTTGTGGATGAGCGCGTGCGTTGCACGGTCGTATATCGTTGCGGACCAATAGAGCTTCACGGGCGCGTGCGCCGTGGAGCCGCTCGTCGAGGCGATCTCCGCGCGAGAGCGACTGCGACCGGGTCTGCCATCTGCGCCACATCGGATGGGCCCTCGCGGGGCGTAGGTATCCAGAGGGTCCGACGCCAAGGGCGGAGCGCATGCGGTGGCCGGTGGAGCGCATCGGGTGACAGGTCCGCTCCCTCCAGACTTCGCTGATCTCATGACTTGCATGAATGCCGCAGGCGCGGAGTACATGCGAGAAACGACCTGGGTTTGCTCTTGAGAAGTGACCCCGACGCGCCGCCAACGATCCGGCCGTGGGTCGCGGAGATCGCGGTCTTCGGGCGGGTCGCTCACGAGGCTTGCGTTCTCCGCAAGGCTTGACGTCTACTGGTCCCGTGCACGCACCCCGCCTCGATTTTGCGCGCGTTCGCTGGCGAAGCCGTGCGAGGTCTGTCGTTCGCCTTGCGGTGTTGTTCGTCGCTGGATGTGGTCTCGACTGGAAGGAGACTTCGTTTCAAAGTGAAGAGCACCTGCGCGGCTCGGCTTTTGCTGATCTTGGCTGGATTCCAAAGAACCTTGTGCCGAAGGGGGCCCGAGATATTCGCGAGGTTCACAATATTGACACAAACGAGGTCTGGCTTAGATTCGATACCGGTCAGGCGCGGCTAGGGTGGCCGGATGGCTCGTGGTCGAGAACCGCTCAGCTTGACGTGTTTCCTGCCTCACGGCGGTGTCGCCCAAGGGATTGGTGGTCCGCCGAGCTTGCTGTCGCGTGCGAGACGGGCGTGGCCCCGGACCGCACTTGGACGATTTACTGTCGCGGAGGCGAGCGCCTTTTCTTGCAGGCTGACCGAAGCGCCGTTTACTACCTTAGAGTAGGGCAAGACGGACCCTGCACGCCGGCAGCGGCAACCCAGAGGGAGTAGTGGTTATCGGCGGATCCACATCCACGTTGCCGGCGGAGCCTGCCAGGGCAGGTTCTCAGCTCGGCAATTTTCGCGGCGACGAGCAGGAGAAGATGTCGGGCGGCCGCGACGCCCGAGGCTACCAGGGCTCCTGCGACGGTACCTGGCAGGTGTTGGCGCCTGAGGTGGAAGCACGGGGCTACGCGGCGTAGGCTGGGGTCGTGACCGCCGAGGCGAAGAAGATCTTCGAGCAAGCCCTCGCCCTGCCCGAGGACGACCGTCGTCGTGTGGCCGAGGCGTTGCTCGATGCGATGCCCCCCGAGACTGCCGACGAGATCGAGATGGCGTGGTTGGAGGAAGCACGTCTTCGAGCCGGTCGCTTGGAGCGGGGTGAGGTCCGAGCGCGAGACGGCGAGCAGGTCCTGGCCGAACTGGAGGCGAAGCTCCGGGGCATCCACGGGTCGTGAAGTCCTATGAGATCCTCGACGAGGCGAGCGACGACCTCGAGGCGGCCGCTGTCTGGTACGAGGAGCAACGCCAAGGTCTCGGTCTCGAACTGGTCGCCGAGTTCCGCGAGCGGCAGGCGTTCGCCCTGGAAAACCCGCGCTTGGGCACGCCAGGAGGGCACACGCCCGGCGGGAACGAGATTCGACGGTTCCGGCTGAGCAAGTTCAAGCGCTACGTCATCGTGATGGCGACGATCGACGTGCCCACGGTGCTGGCGTTCAAGCACTCTAGCCGCAGACCCGGCTACTGGCGTGACCGCTTGAAGTCGTTCTGTGCCGGCGGTCGTCCTCAAGCGCCGTAGATGTCGTCCAACGGAATCGACACGCCGTGCAAGATCACTGCGTCCCCGGTCTGGAGGGCATCCTGCCGCCAATGGCCCCGCGTGCGCGGGCGGTGGAAGACCTCTACACGGCGCTGCGTTTGCGCAACGAGGATGTATGCCTGGAGGGATGGAAGACGCATGTAGTGGGCAAACTTCTCCCCACGGTCGTACGCCTCCGTTGACTCCGATAGCACCTCGATGAGCAACGTGGGATTGGTCACCGCTTCACCGATGACCTTTCCATGGCGTTCGATGCTCTGGATGTCGAGCGGACCGCACACCACGCTGCCGTCGGGATAGGTCGCAAGGTTCGTCTCGCGCACGAACACCATGACGTCCGAGGAGAGGATCGTGCAGCGACCGGCGAGTCGGCTGCGGAGCGCCGCCATCATGTTGGTGGCGAGTCTGCCGTGCTCGACGGAGCCTCCAGCCCTCGCATAGATGACACCATCGAGCCACTCGTGTTTGACCTCGGCGTCACGCTCCGCCTCGAGGTAGTCCTCGAAGCTCACAACGGGCATCGGCGAAGTGCGTGCGACGAGAATCGCCCGGGGAGATGCCGGCCGCGGCTACCCGGGCTCCGGCGTTTGAGGTGGAACGACCGGGCGACGCGGCGTAGACTGGTTCCCGTGACCGCTGAAGCGAAGAAGCTCTTCGAGCAAGCTCTCGCCCGGCCCGAGCAGGAGCGGACGGCGTTGAGCGATGCGCTGGCCAATAGCATCCTGGGTTTCCACGACGACCATGATCTGAGCCCGGAGTGGAACCCCGAGATCGCTCGTCGCATCGAGGCCGTCGAGCGCGGTGAGTCGCGCGTGATCCCCGGCGATGATGTCGAACCTTGCATTCGGGAGACCCTCGGCCGAGCCTGATGCGCCTGCCGTTCGAGGTGGAGGCCGCCGCCGAGTGGGACCGACCCCGAGGGGGACGTTCGGCGCCTCGTCGTCCGCAGGCTTCCCTGTCTCGTGATTACGGCCATCGTTGCGGGCCAGCGTGCCGCACTCGCCGTTGCCCACGGCCGCCGCAAGCCGGGCTACTGGCGCGACCGCTTGAAGTAGTTCATTGCCGGCGACACCCCAGACGCTCCGCAGTCCAGGAGCTATCCAGCGGGCTTCTGCTGGGAAAGACTTCGGCCCGCCTGATGACGCTTGCCGTCAAGATTGTGAGGGGAGAGTGAAGTTCGAAGCGACATATCGGAGCCTGCGTCTATGTTGGCTATTGCTGTTCGGTTTTGTGGCTTGCTGTCAAGGTGCGGGAACGATTGGAACACCATCCACGGCGATGAATGCTCCCTTGGCTAAAGGTGAGGTCGCTGTGCCGAAGTACGATGTCGCGGCGTTCTACGATACGACGAGCATGGATGGAGGCTCCTTCTCGCCCGATGGCTCGAAGTTTCTCGCTTCCCTGGACGCGAGTGGGGTGTTCAACCTCTACGAGGTCTCACTTTCTGGGGCAGCGCCTCGCCAGCTCACGCATTCGTCGTCCCGGGCCCTGTTTGCCGTCGAATACTTCCCGCGAGATGAACGTTATTTGTATCTTGCCGATTCCGAAGGCGACGAGGCCACCCACCTCTATGTCGTCGATGAGGACCATGCTGTCCGCGACCTCACCCCCGGGGAAAACGTCAAGGCGAATTTCCTGGGCTGGGGAGAAAACGACTCGACCTTCTACGTTACGAGCAATGCGCGGGAGGCGAGTCTGTTCGACGTCTACAGCTATCGCACCGAAGACTATGGGGCGGAGCTCATCTTTCGAAACCCTGGCGCGTTCGTTCCCGAGGATGTTTCCCCGAACGGTCGTTGGATTGCCCTTGGTCGCTCGAATTCGGCAACGGATAGCGATATATACGTGGCTCGAGTTGGCAACCCGCATCAGGAGGAACGTCTCGTCACACCCCACATGGGATCGGTTAGTCATCGTTTCTTGGGGTTCGGCAGCGACTCGCGTGTGCTGCACTACGCGACCGATGAATACGGTGAATTCGAAGAGGTGTGGACGTTGGACATGGAAACAGGAGAGCGCGCACCCTCGATGGCCCGATCGGGGGATATTTGGGACGTCATATTCTCCCGGTCAGGTCGGTTTCGCGCAGCGACGATTGATGAGGATGCGCGAACGACCGTTCAAGTCGACGACACGACGATGGGACGTTCGCTTCCGCTGCTTGGCCTGCCGCCGGACGCGAGCGTGTCCACATATGGTTTTGACCGCGAGGAGAAGCGTTTGGCGCTCCGCGTCTCGAGCGATAGAGAGGCTCCAAACTTGTGGATTGCCGACCTAGACAGCGGACGCACGCATCGAGTTACGTCCAACATGACCACGCACGTCGACCTGTCGGCGCTGGTTTCTGCCGTGGGGGTTCGATATCCGAGCTTCGATGGCCTGGAGATCCCTGCCCTTTTGTACCGTCCCAAGATATCGTCGTCCGCGCAACAATCGGCGGCCGTTGTTGTTGTTCACGGAGGTCCTGGTGGACAGAGCAGGGTTGGATACGACCCTGTGCTTCAGATTCTCGCCAGTCATGGATATGTTGTGCTAGCGATCAATAACCGCGGTTCCAGCGGCTATGGAAAGACGTTTGAAGAGCTGGACAACCGGCGTCACGGAGACATCGACCTCAAAGATTGTGTGTGGGCGCAGCGTTATCTCGCGTCGTTGCCCGGTGTCGATGGTGAGCGTGTCGCCATCATGGGCAGCAGCTATGGTGGATATCTCGTTGTGGCGGCAATGGCCTTCGAGCCGGAGGTGTTTGCAGCTGGTATCGACATCTTCGGCGTTACAAATTGGCTGCGAACGCTTGAGTCTATTCCGGAGTGGTGGGGTCCTGAGCGGGCTGCGCTCTACGATGAAATGGGTGACCCAAAAACGGACCATGTTCGGCTTCGTGCAATTTCACCGTTGTTTCACACGGATCAGATCCGTCGGCCGCTCCTCGTCGTACAGGGTGCAAACGATCCACGCGTCCTTAGAGCAGAAAGTGACGAACTCGTGGCGGCCCTTCGGAGCCGTGGTACCCCGGTGGATTACGTGGTCTTCGACGATGAGGGACACGGCTTTCAGAAGAAGCGAAATCGGATCGCGGCCGCAGAACAATACCTCAAATTCCTAGACGAGTACTTGCAGGGGCGCCACCGATGAATCATCGAGCTATGAAGTCCGGGTGCAACACTCCCACGTTGGCGCCCACCCTGGATCCTGTTTGGTCGTGAAGTGTTCGGACTGCCCGGCGGCGGCCGCGTGCTGCCGGTCAACCTCCGGTCTGGTGACTTCGGGCGCGGTGCCGGGATCTAGACCGCGGCCGTCGTCGCACCTCCGTCATCGCAGGTCGAACCGGTCCAAGTTCATCACCTTGATCGCCCAAGCCCTCTGCGGTGCGAGGCGGCTGCGGGCTCCATTGGCCCTGCCACGCTTGTCGCCGCCGCGGGCCGCGGAACGTGGAGGTCGAGGCCCAGGTCAGTGCGAGGAGAATCGCCCGTGCAGATGCCGGCCGCGGCCACCCGGGTTCCGGCGAGCGGCCATTGGAGCGGCCGCGACGAAGAAGGGTGAGGGGTGGGCGACCGGGTTGATGTTCGGCCTCCTGGCGGGCGCCGCGATAGGCTCTGGCACCGGCGGTGTGGCGACCAAACGGGTGATGACGTTGCAGTTCGATCCGGATCGCCGTACCTGGATCGCCTACGACAGTGGACTCGTCCCGCGGATGAAGTCAGAGCTGAAGTCGTCCGCCTCGTAGCGCTGCACGCCCGAGGCTACCAGGGCTTGGACTACCCCGTGGCGGTCGCTACGGCCGGTTCACCTCTGGTCCGGTGAAGCGCTCCTCGAACCTCTCTTTGCCGACCTTGACCCTCCGCTTCGGACGAGGGTCCCGTGGGAAATCCGAGACGCCGTCTCGGAAATCGGAGCTGACCTCGTCGAGGGGCGCTACGCAGCAGAGTGGAGATTCTCGCGGACAACGCGGGGGTGCCGCGCGACAATGCGGAGTAAGGCTAGTCCAGGGCCATCCGGCTTCACTCTGTCCTGTTCCCAGTTCCGAAGCGTGTGAACGCTGATGCCAAGCCCTTCCGCAAATTGATCCTGTGTCAGGCAAATGAATCGGCGCAGCGCGGCGACATCACCTGGCTCGAGTCGACCCGCAATGATTCTCTTCCTCTGCGTTCGAGTCAGGGATCGGCCAAGTTCTTCACGCGTGATTTCTTCTCGGTCGCTCATCGTAGATTTCCCACATATTCGGCGTAGAGTTCTTGCTCGGCTCTGGTAGCCCACCATGCACTGATGATTCGTATGACGTCGTCCGCCCGCTCGGTCCAGACGACCAGCACCAACCCGCTTCGGATGGGACCGATCGATTTGAACCGATCCTCTGTCTCCTATGCTCGAGGTCGTAGACTTCGAGGACCAAACCATCCGTTGTGAACAGCTCGCACGCCTCCTCGAAAGCTACGTGGTGTATCTGCTCGTTTCGAGCGGCTTTCTCCGGATCCCACTCGAAGCGCACCCGGTGAGACTAAGCTATCAGCTTAGGCTGTCAAGGTCGCTCAGGCACAGGCTCGAAACCGTTGCGATCGCGCGCCGCGGGGAAACACCATCCCGTCCTCGATCTACGGTCCCGCGCGGGAGGCGGAGCCCGTGGCGCGCCACCCACCCGGGTCCGTGGCCTTGCTCGCGAGCAGCGAGCGGGTCGCGACGCTCCGGAGGGTGGGTAGTCCGACACTCGAGTGGCTCGGTCTGGTGGAGGATCGACCGATAGCGTGTTCCAGCGTTTGCGGGACAAGGAGGAGCGCATCCGCCGGCGGTCGGGGGTTGGATCGGCCGGGTCGCCGGTCGCCGCCGGATGCACTTCGTTTCGGCCGTGGCGCGCGATCTAGACCGCTTCCACCGTCGACCCTCGCCGTCAGCGCAGGTCGAACCGATCCAGGTTCATCACCTTCGTCCACGCAGCGACGAAGTCCGCGACGAACTTCTCCTTCCCATCGCGACTCGCATACACCTCGGCGTACGCCCGCAGGATCGCGTTGGACCCGAAGATCAGGTCGTTGCGCGTCCCGGTGTACTTGAGTTCGCCGCTGCCACGGTCCTTGCCTTCGAACACCTCCGCGTCGGCGTCGACGGGCGTCCACACGGTGGCCATGTCGAGCAGGTTGACGAAGAAGTCCTGGCTCAGTGTGCCGACCTGGTCGGTGAAGACGCCGTGGTGGCTCCCGTCGGCGTTGGTGCCGAGGACTCGCAGGCCGCCGACGAGGGCGGTCATCTCCGGGGCGGTCAGGGTCAGCAGCTGCGCCTTGTCGACGAGTTGCGCTTCTGTGGTGGCGCCGACCTTCGTGGCGTTGTAGTTGCGGAAGCCGTCGGCGGTGGGCCCGAGCACGTCGAAAGACTCGATGTCGGTCTGTTCCTGGCTGGCATCGACGCGGCCCGGTGAGAACGGGACTTCGACGGGGATGCCGGCTGCCTTGGCGGCCTGCTCGACACCGAGGCCTCCCGCCAGAACGATCACATCGGCGAGCGATGCCTTGCCGCTCGCCTGGTGGATCGCTTCGAGCTTGGCGAGGGTACCCAGCACGGGGTTGTTGATCGCCCAATCCCTCTGCGGTGCGAGGCGGATGCGGGCTCCATTGGCGCCGCCACGCTTGTCGCCGCCGCGGAACGTGGAGGCTGAGGCCCAGGCCAGTGCGGCGAGATCGCCCGGGGAGATGCCGGCGGCGGCGATCTTCGCCTTGAGGTCGGCGAGATCGGCAGGGCTCGGGTCGTGCGTCGCTGCGGGCAGGGGATCCTGCCAGGGCAGGTCTTCCTTGGGGACTTCCGGGCCGAGGTAGCGGACCTTCGGTCCCATGTCGCGGTGCGGAGCTTGGAGCTTGTACCAGGCGCGCGCGAAGGCTTCGGCGAAGGCCTGCGGGTTCTCGAGGAAGCGCTTCGAGATCTTGCCGAACTCCGGGTCGAAGCGCAGGGTCAGATCGGTGGTGAGCATGGTGGGTTTGTGGAACTTGCCGGGGACGTGCGCGTCCGGAATGATCTCCGGGGCGTCTTTGGCGACCCACTGCTTGGCGCCGGCGGGCGACTGGGTGAGCTCCCACTCGAACTTTAACAGGTTCTCGAAGAAGTCCACGTGACGTCGAGACCGCTGCCGATCGCGTCCTTGCCAAAGCTGCTGGTCCAGCCCAGGCCCTGCTCGTGGATCGCCGCGGCCTCGGGCTCGGGCCCTTTGTGCGACTCCGGGGCCCGCCGTGGGTCTTGCCGAAGGTGTGTCCACCGGCGATCAGCGCGACGGTTTCCTCGTCGTTCATCGCCATGCGTCCGAACGTGGCTCGGATGTCCTTCGCCGCGGCCATGTAGTCGCCGCTGGCGTTCGGGCCTTCCGGATTCACTGTCACGCCCCCCGCCGCCTCGCATTCTTCTTGATACGTTCTGCGTTCGTGTCCCCGGGCATTCGCAAGAATCTCACCTGCAAATCAGCTGACTATGCCAGGATGGCCCTTACCGCCGGGGAGATGTAGAACATGGCATCTGGATCCTCCTCGCCTGGCAGCCCCCAACACAGGAGTGCATCTTCATGCAGTTTCCGATCCCGGAGAAGCAAATCTTGGATGCTTGACCATTCCGAAGGGAGCTCGCCGTCTCTGCGAACCGCTTCATCAGCCGATGCGATGATGAGGCCCATCAGTACCTGCTTCTCCTCCTCGGCCAAGAAGCCTTTCTGATATAGCGAAACGAACTCGTGAAGCCTCGTTGCATCAGCAAGTTCGACATCCCAGTCCTGCTCGTGCCCAGTTGCTGGCAATGCGAGGAGTTGATTCAGCCGGGTATATGCTTCTCTGGTCATGATGCACCTCTATGGAATGGGGAATGCACTTCTGAAGCCACCCCCTTCGACCGGTACCAAGGTCGCGTGGGTGGCCGGGACAATTGATCCATCCGGCATGATGACCTGCCCCAGGCCTTCCGGCAGCCGAGTCGACCCAGGTCCCCTCAGGTATTGAACGCTGGCTCTGGAGGAACTGCGCCGCTGCCTCATTGTCAAGCGACTGACCCTGTGAAGTGCGAGCTGGAACTCAGCCCTTCGCTCGGCGAGATCGACGATGGCCCGCGGATCGACGTGAAAAGTCTCGTGTTCTGGAGCCGGTGTCCGCGGATGAGCTGGTCTGGCCTTGGGAGCCGTCCTTGCGGCCGGGCCTACTCGATACCATGCGGTGTCTCCGGGTCTGCCGCGAACCCGCGCGAGAAACTCAGCCAGACTCAGGTTCAAGCGAATCGGAATCTCGCCGCCAAGAAACGCCATTAAACCCGTCGTCACGTCAACGGCGCAGAACTCAGAATCAAGCATCCAGTCTGCAATGAGCAGCAGCTTCGCGTTGCCGCCGTAGATCTCAGGGGAGTCTGCTTTGGAGCGAATGCGCTCGATGGACCAGAAATCGAAGTTGCCGATCGAGAGGCCGGCACCTCGCTCGATCAACCGTCGGAGGTACACGCCAACATCCGGAGACAAGTCCCGAATGTTGGCGCAACCCACAGACGCCAGCTCCATTTCGGTAGGGCAGAGCGGGGGGGGACTCTTCATCATCGCTACGGTCGTCCGCAGCCAGCTTGCTTCTTTGTTCACGGGATCACCTTGAGTAGTTCGGCAATGATTTCCAAGCGAATCGCTTGAACCCCCGTCTGAGTCGCCGGAGCAGCTTGTGCGATCTGCTGGTATTGCAGGAGTGTCGTCCGAGTAAGCCCCTGCGGTCCCAGTGACCCCGCCCTCGAGCTTCTCGAACTCCTCTCCGTGCGCGGTTGATCGGTCATGGCTGCAGTTGTTGTCGGAAATCCTCAGAAAGTGCCAGGAATGCGAACCAGCGTGGGGGTCGTGACCTCGTCCGGGCCGTGCTCGAGGCCGGTGACGTTGGAGACGTTTGACCCGAGGCAGAAGACCTGTCCCTGTTTGCTGAGCACACAGGTGTGCCGACTCCCGCGGGCAACGTCGATCGCCTCGATCCCTTCGATTCGCTTGAGAAACGCAAGCTTTGTCCCGGTTTCCGTCGACTCAGGCACCCCGCACCAGGCCTCCCCCATCTTCGTGACGTAGCAGACGTCTGAAACGGTGTAGTCGATCGCGATGGCCGGAGAGTCGGGATGATGCCGAAACCACGGGTTGTCGAAATCCGAGATCATGACATCACCATCCTGGGTGACCCCGGCGCCATGCCTATCGAAGTCGACCGCAACCAGCGGCGGAAGGAAATGCTCCTCGACTGCGGTGTGGCCTCCTCGTCCATCGGGTGCCGCACATCGCAGGAGTCCACTGCGGAATGCCACACACGTGCCACAGTCCGCCCCAAGAAATCCAGGAAGAACTCCCTCCTCCCGTCCAGTGTAGCTAGGAAGGAGAGTCACGCCGTCCTGGCAAATACCGATGGAGAGCACTGCGCATGAAACCCTATCACCCGCCTCGACAAGGCACAGTTGACCGCTTCCCATGAAGAGGGTTCCATTGGTGCGAATCCGCGTAGACACAGGAACTTTCGTGGTCCGTTGTTGCGGAAACCGGCCTCTCCCGCCGATCGTCACGACGTCGACGCCGGTGTGGACATGTCGAGCTTCATTGCGATCGGTTGAGCGAACCTCGACGAGGTCGGATTCGACGACATCGAACGCCGGGTCAACTGGTTCGTCCTTGCGATACACTGGGCCCACATGGCCCCACGCAAAGACGTCTCCTCCGTCCTTTGCGACGGCCAGGGCTACGTGGAGCCCAAGGGCGATCTGTCGTGCGGGAGGTAGGTGACGGATCTCTTGCGGCCCTCGCTCGTCCCATGACACACGACATGATGAGTCTTGGCAGGCGTCACCCAGGCGTCCCCAGCAGTAAACCTTCCCCTCGTTCGTTAGCGCGCACGTGTAGTTGCGGAATGCTTCAAGCTGCACGACGCGAACGGCTTCGTTTGATCCGTGGCTCCTGCTTGACGTTCGATCGCAGAAGTGCAGGGTGAACAAGGTCGCAATGATTCCGCCTGCTTCGACTGCCGATCTAAGAAGGTAGCTCATGGTTCTTTGGCTTCCGGGTCCATATCTTCATCGAGGCGGCGGAACTCCGTGTACACGCCGCCTCGATCGTCTCCGTGCGCGGTTGATCGGTCATGGCTGCACGTGTTCCCGGAACGCTCAGAACGTGCCAGGGATCCGAACTAGGGTGGGGGTCGTGACCTCGTCCGGCCCGCGCTCGAGACCGGTGACGTTGGAGACGTTCGACCCGAGGCAGAAGACCTGTCCCTGTTTGCTGAGCACACAAGTGTGCCGGCCTCCCTGGGCGACGTCGGTCGCTTCGATCCCTTCGATGCGCTTCAGAAACGCGAGCCTTCTTCCGGTTTCGGTCGATTCAGGCACCCCGCACCAGGCTTCACCCTTCTTGGTGACGTAGCAGATGACGGTGCCGGCGTAGTCGATCGCGATCGCCGGTGAATCCGGGTGGTGTCGAATCCACGGGTCGTCGAAATCCGAGATCAAAACATCTCCATCCTGGGTGACCGCTGCCCAGTACCCGTCGAAGTCGACTGCAACCAGCGGCGGCAACATGTCCTCCTTCACGGCGGTGTGGCCCCCTCGTCCATCCGGTACCGCACATCGCAGGAGTCCACTGCGGAAGGCTACACACGTGTTACAGTCTGCACCGAGAAATCCTGGGAGAGACTGCTCCTCTCGCCGGGTGTAGCTCGGAACCAGGGTCACGCCAGCTGTGCACATGCCCAGGGACGGCACTGCGCATGAAACTCGGTCGCCTGGTTCGACAACGCACAGTTGCCCGCTTCCCATGAAGATTGTTCCATCCGTGCGAATTCGCGTAGACACGGGAATCTTCGTGGTCCGTTGCTGCGGAAACCGCCCTTTTCCGCCTATCGTCACGACGCTCATGCCTGTATGGATCTGTACCGGTTCATTGCGATCGGTCGACCGTATCTCGACTGCGTCGGATTCCACGACGTCGAGCGCCGGATCTTCTGGTTCATCGTCGCGATACACCGGGCCTACCTGACCCCATGCGAACACTTCACCGCTGTCTTTCGCAACGGCAAGCGCGACATAGGCTCCAAGCGCAATCTGGCGAATTGGAGGGAGGTTATGGATCTCTTGCGGCCCTCGCTCATTCCACGTCACCCGGCAGGAGGGGTCCTGGCAGGCTTGACCGAGGCGCCCCCAGCAGTAGACTTTGCCCTTGCTCGTAAGCGCGCAGGTGTAATCGTCAAAGGTCTCGAGCTGGACCACTCGAACGGCCGCCCCCGTTTCGCTGGCCCTGCTTGACGTTCGGTCGCACACGTGCAGGTTGAGAAACGCAGAAATGACTCCACCTGCGTCGAGCGCGGATCGTAGGACGTTGTTCATTGTTTCACGTCGCGGAGGTCTCGAATCTGAAGAACAATGGCGGAATGACCGTCAAGCGTCGCAAAGACTCTTCGCCATTCGGGTTTTCCCTGCCGGTCAGGAAAACCGAGCCAAGTCAGGAGGCGCTCGCCATGTCCACGAGCAATGATCTCTGCACGCAGGTCGTTGCCGAGACAATCGCGGAACGCTTGCGCCGTGTTTTCGGCGCGTGCCTTTGACAGGGCGTCATTGAAGTACTTTGCGCCCAAACGATCGGCGAATCCGTCGATGAGGAGGTCGCTGCTCGAACGCTGAAAGGCTGCCAGCTCCTCTGCGGCAAACACGCGGATGAGCTCGCGGGCTTCGTCCCTTACCGTCGCGCTGCCGAGCAGGAAGTGCACGTCACTCTGTCGACCATACTGCGACACGTAGGGGCTCGGCAAGGGATCGGGTTTCGGCGGTTCCGGAAGGTCGCCGGGCGCGTCCTCGCGCGTGATGTAGCCCCAGCCCAGGCCCGTCTCGCGTTCAGGGAGGTTGGTCTCCTCGATGTCGTCGAAGACAAGGTAGGCTCCATCGTGCAAAGCCGAAGGCTCCGTCAGCCAGACCATCCGAGCGCCGGGTCGGAGATCACCTGCGGACAGCCAACCGTCGAACACTGTAAACCACCCGGTGAAATCGTCCGGGCTGTATTCGTGCTCGGTAACACAATGTCCCTTTGCCTTCATGGAAGCTGAGCTTGCGATATCGGATGCACCTCTGCCGGCACCGCTGATTGCAAGCCAGGCATATTAATTCTGTTGAAAGAGAAGCTTGCGCTCTCTGAAACGACGGATGACCAGGTCGCCGCGAGTAGATATCACCCCCGCGGAGGATTGGATCAGGTTCATGATCTTCTCCTTGACCTCTTTGCGTACTTCCTCGGGGAGCTTGCCGAGGACGTCGTCGAGCCACTCCTCGATTTTTTCGGTATAAGGGATCGCGACAGATGTCTGAATACCCTTGTCGAGGTCGACTTCGATTTCGTAGCGAAACTCTGACCCGCGTCGCACGCCAAGCCACTGCTCTATTGCAGGTACGGGCACCGCCGGATTCGGCGCCAGCGTGGTGAACTGCTCGTTGTAGACACGGACGCGTTGAAACCTTCCGTAGAGTGAATCGGTGCGAGTTGTTGCCCCGTCGCCAGTCGAGAAGGTTGCGTCGGTGTTCATAAGGAACGTTCGCGTCGCAGCCCGGAACGCCAGGCGGTCATCCGGCGCTAGTGCTTTGATGGTGTTCGCCTGGACCAATCTCTCAATTGCGCGAATCTGATCGATGATTCGTGCTTTCTTCTCCGTATCAACGTCAATCCCGTGTCGGGGCTCGATGGTGAACAATATTTGAAGTTCTCTGTGCATCTCGTCGCTCTTGAGAAAGGCGAACAGCGCATCAAGAGCCGCCTGCGACAGAGGCAGATGCTCCCACTGAAGGACCGCATCCACCTCTCCCGCGACTTTCTTCACCTCACTCGTCTCCAAAACACGACGCAGGGCGTTCGTCGCCCGCACGGAGAGTGTCGCCCGGCTATCCATCCGTGTCAGCACATCGTCTGGGCGATCGGGCACCTGCCCCGGATCCCAGGTGATCTCGATACGCTGCCGGTCGAGCATGCGAAGATGCCCGAGGGGTGCGGGCCGCTTTTCGTCAGGACTCTGGAGGATACGCGTCGAGTTCTCGTAGATATCGAAATCGCCGAGCTCCGGGTTATGGTCCGCGCGGAGCTGCAGAACCCGGCGCGTCCTCCGATCCGCAGGGCCGTCGAGTTTCACCGACCACCAGAGCTGCGCGTGGTAGCCCGCTTGGTTGATGCACACGAAGGAACTCGAGCCCTCGTACCGCCCCGTCAGTGGGACCTCGGTCACGTGTTGCTCCGGGACCGCCGCGGCCTGCTGGCACTCGTGCAGAGCGACGACGATGCTCTTGGCGGTGGGCGTGTCGGGGAGGTCATCGCGGCCGGCGTAGACCTTCGGGACGCAAACGACGCTACCCCCAGGAAAGGTTCGGCGTTTGATCTCTTCTTCGCTCATGCATCCTCGGTGTGTGCGAATGGGTCTTTGAGTTCAGAATCGTCGGCGGTGCCGAGCTTCGCGAGCTCGTGATACGGCAGGTCTTCGAACACGGCTTCCTCGGAGCCATCGGCATACACGAGCGAAAGTGAGTAGAAGCCTGTCCGCGGCACGCCTTCGAAGTGCAAGTCGACGTAGCCGTAGGCTTCGTGGCCATCCTCATGTGGAAGGAGCGTGCGCTCGAAGGAGCCATCGCTAGACTTCAAGACAAAGGATACGCCGGCGATTTCCGCGTGTTCGAGCTCGATATCGGTCGCGATCACGACCGTGCCCAAGCCATCGTCCGTGGGCGTGAACGTGCGCTCGTCCTCGACCTTCTCGCGCCAGGTGCGATAGCTCGGATCGTCCGCACCGGAGGTATCCCCTCGGGGTTGCGGATCGATCGCCTCGCGGAAGAGAAATACGTCCACCCGCCTGTTCTGGGGTTCCAGGGTGTCGTCGGGGGTCTCGACCTCCAGGAACGACTCGCCGCAACCGTGAGCGACTGCGGTGACTCCCTCGGGGAGAGACGTCTCGTCCGCCGCCATATACGCGGTCACGAGGGCTCGACGCGTCTCGCTGCCGGGTTTGCCATCGACCTGCAGCCCGTACGAATCCTGGAAGCGCCGAACGGCCGCCTCGAACGCGTGCTCGGTGTGGTGTTCGCCGTAGTACGGTGGCTGACCGTACGGCAGCGCGCTGAGCATGGCGAGATCTTCCTCCCGGCCCCACTGGGTCGATCCCCCGACGGCGTCGTCGTAGTAGGCGAGCCAGGCGTCGACATCGTCTTGCAAGAACGCGATCATGGCCTTGGCGCGCTCGAGCGAGAGCGAAACGTTTTGGTCTGGGTCTCCAGTCGTGTCGGTGTGCCCCACGGCGAGGAGCGTCGCCTCCGGCATTGCATCGTAGAGACTGCGGGCGATGCGTATTCCCTCGAGGACCGGAGGGAGCACGAAGGTCTTGCCCAGGGGAAACAACGCTCCAAACAGACGGACGCAGGTCACCTGCGGGACCGAGACCACCAACGCGTGCTTGCGACCGGTCACCAGCGCGACCGAGGGCCCTCCCGGGGCGATCTTGGTGGCCTCGGCGGGAGGCTCGGTCTTGCTGGATGGGGGATCGGCCTCGCAGGTTTCCAGGAGCTCGAAATGGCAGGTGCCCGTCTCGGGGACGTCGTCACAGCGCCAGGTGGAGTCGCGCTCGACGCGAGTGTCACGTGCGGACCCGCCCGACAGACGCACTCGAAATCGTGCTCGGGGGTAGCGCTCACCTTTTGGGCCAAAGAGGTCGATGGCGATCCAGGTGGGACGGGGCGGTGGTGGAGGTCCGGTTCTTCGTCGTCAGCGAGATCCCGCAAGGGGATCGAGGGCTCATCGCTGAGGACTCGAGGCTCCTCTCGTACGTTGATGGCCAGGAGACGGTTCGATGAGAGCGCACGGGCTGCGCTTTCGATGAGCTGTTCCGTCGATTCCGTGCGAAAACCGCCGACCAAGTCACGAAGATCGTACGGAGACAGGTCGCCGGACTCCACCATCTGGCGGATGAAGTGGGTGGCGTCGCGTTCCCAAGTGAAGTGCAAGACGTCCGACGCGTTCACGATGACGGCAAGAGTGCCGTCTTGCAGGCGAACATATCGTGCGAAGTTCATGCGAACGCGCCTCTCTCGATGAGGTTGCCGCGACGATGGTACATCAAGATCCATGGTCATCGCGCCCCGGTTCAAGAGTTGGTGAGCGACCCGTGGGCCGGTACTGTGCCTCTGAGAAGGGACCTGTCTGGGACTCTGCTGGACCGATCTGCCCTGGACTCAATGGGGGGGGTCCAAGGTACCAGACCGCGCGTCCGTCGAGAACGATCCGATCCGCGACGTGGCAACCCAGGCCATGGCCCCGAACGACCCCACTTTGACCGCGTCTTCTGGGGAGAGACGCCGTATTCACCTGAGAATGAGGACGCCCGTGCTTTCGCACGCGTTCACTCGATTGCCACGGCGCTACTCTGCGTGAACGTGCGGCCGAGCTCCGGGAAGGTCACCGAGCACGCCCCTTTGGGGACGTCTTCGAGGCGGACGAAGCCATCGCGATCCAAGGTGCCGCGGCGAATGTCTCCGCCGGGAAGTCGAACCTCGAAACGTGCATTTGCGATGGGCTTGTCGTGCTCATCCAGCAGGCGAATCTCGAGCGGCAAGAGTTCGACCAAGGGCGAGTCGTCATTGGCAGGGACATGCGGCCGCGCCTCGAAGGCAGTCAACGTGCGCAGAGGCTCCTCCATCTTCACGAGGACCCGCCGTCCGGCTGCAACATCGGCGACGATTTGCAGGGCCGTCTCTTGGTCAACCCCCACGAGCAACGCCGGATCGAGATCGACGTGGCTCATGACGTCGAACGGTTTTGCAAAGACGATACGACGAAGCCCTTGCTCGTAGACTCGCTTCCGCACGGTCGTTCGACTCTACGCGCGCGTCCTGACACCGTCAACGAACTCCCTGGGTCCCGTTGAAAGAACACGGCCGGACGGACGGCTCGAGGCTCCGCCAGCGAACACCCGATGCGTAGGTGCGCGGCCTTCCCCGTCGGCGCGTTGCCGTGGTTTCGGCGCAGATCAGGACGTCGCTCTGGTGCCAAGCGCGCGAGTTTCGTACAGGCCACGCCTTCGCGGTACGCTCACCCGCCTCGTGTCCGGAAATCCTTGTTTTCACGCTCGTGCTTGCTCGCTGCCGAAGCTCGGGAGTAGCTTCGTGAGGCGTGACGGACGGAAAACCTGAGTATCCTCGTGACTGTCCCGTCGGGCGGGGATCGTACACCGTCGGTGATTCAGAATGCGTCGAGTCGATCGCGGCCAAGCGTCGTGTCTCCGTCGAGGACATCTGGTCGCACCCCAAGAACGAGGCGCTCGTCGCGAGTCGCGGGCGTCCGAATACCTTGTTGCCGGGAGATCGACTGACTCTTCCGCCCTCGCGGCCCAGCGCGCACGAGGTACAGGCGGGCTACAGCTACGTGTTCGTGGCCACAAGCGAGCTGTCGAAGTTGCGCGTCGTGGTCGCGGAGCACGGCGACGCAAGGAATGGTGTGCCGTACGCGTTCTATCGCGACGGTGCTCTGGTCGGGTCCGGAACGGTGGCCAACGGCGTGGCAGAGTGCGAGGTGCCCGTGGGCACTGCGGTCGTGCACCTGCTGGTCGACGGACTGCTCCATACACTCTCCCTTCGTAAGCTCAACCCTGTCGCGACTCCGAGCGGCGCACAACAGCGGCTCATCAACCTGGGCTACGTGCCCGGCAAAGTCGATGGCGTCTTGGGCCCACGAACTCGGGCAGCTCTGCGTGCCTTTCAAGAGGACCATGATTTGCCAGAGCGTTCGGGCGACTTGGATCGGTCGACCCAGGACAAGCTGACCAAAGTTCATGGGAGTTGACTTCCACCTATGAAACCCGAAGGTCATTCCGAGATCGCCAAAGCAGCGGTTGCTGTGCTGGAGCAAGCCGCGCCCGGAGAAGATTTCACGTACTTCTACTTCGGGAACTGGCTCACCGATGTTTCGCAGGTGCGGTCCCCGGTGGACGCTGCAACTGCACTTCCCGCCGTACGGCGAAAAGTCCTCGAAGCCGCTGTGGAACAGATCCAGCGTGTGACCGGGGGATATCTTCCGGCGGTGGAGCAAGAAGCGGCGTTTCAGACCGCGGATCGACTCGCGGACCGAGTGGCGAGGTTGCTCTTGGGCGAGATGCCCGTTCATGTCAACTACAGGACGGGGCGCCTGGCCGAGTACGTCTCCGCTGGGGTGTTCATCAATGGATACCTCAAGTACTGCTATCCTCCGGCGCTCGCGGCGATTGACTTCGATGAGTACTGTCGCGTCTTCGACGCTCGATTCACACAGTACTATCCTCATGAGCACGTGGACCGGTTTCCGCGGAACGAGAGTCGCAGCTCGGCGCAGGGCCGAGATATCTACCAGTATCTGGAGGAGGACATCGACTACGTTGCGGAGCTCCTGACGTTGGTGGAAATGGAGTGGGCTGCATATCACGTCGTCAAGGCCAATCTCGACTTTCAAAGAGCGACCATTGGTGACGTCGATCCGAGCGCGGTTGCCCTCTTGGAAGCGATGGAGGCGCACCAGGAGCAGAAGCGCCGGGACCTGCTCATCGAGTTTGGGCATGCCATCCATGCGGTCGAGGACTTCTTCGCGCACTCGAACTTCGTTGAGTTTTGCATGGAGCTGTTGGGGATCGATGCCAAGGGGAAGCTAGGGGAGGAGTACGGGTTCACGGGCTCGAACGATGCGCGCGAGCGCTCTCAACGACGTTATCGTCTGCGACTCAAGCGGGAACTCAGCCCCTCTCCGCGCGGGGAGACGCTGGATGGATATCCGATTCCGCCGGGAAAGCTTGCGGCAGAAATACGCGTTGTGACAGGATCCTTCGATAGCATCGACAGCAGTGTGGCAATCCATGGTGCGATGGAATCCATCCTAGAAAAACCTCTCATCGAGGCGATCTTGGTCGCGAACGAAGGTGTTCCGAATCAGGGCACCAGTGATCCGCGGGCGCGGATGAGACGCCTCGACCATCGACCGGCAGCCGTCTCCGAGCAAAACCGCCAGCAAGTTCGGGACGAGTGGGCAAAGCTTTTCCGCGAGGAGGGGCGGGATGTTCCGCCGCGCGTCCAAGACGCAAGACAGCGCATTCAGGATGTCGATTGGGAGCTCTATGATGTGAAAAACATCGAAGCGCTTATGGTGTCCAATATCATTGCGGCCGTGGTTGAGGAAGGTGGGCGCAGGGCGGCGGAGCCAATCAATCCAAGGGACCCTGGAGTAACATGGGCGATGCGCCCTGGAACGCACAGCCTGCTGGCGAAAGACTCGCTCGAAGGCAACCCGGGCTACACGCAGGCACTGAATCTCGCGAAACGCGTTTCGACGTATATTGCAGAACTCATGACGAGAAATTTCAGCGCGACGCCCCACGCGATCGCGACGAGCCACGACGGTGACCACGCCACCATCGATCGGGCGCGATGGATCGACTGGGCCGAGCTTCTCCGCTACTTCGTCGATCATCCAAGGAATGCTCCAGCGTTTGCCGTGCCCCATGAATCTCGGGCGTTGCTCGTTCGCCTCGAAGAAAGCGCCAACTTCGAGTTCGACTCGGATGTGCTGTCAGAACACGCGCAGACGACCCTCGATGGCCTGGCCGAACAAATTCTCGCAAACCCCGACGATCTCATGGTGTCGATCGAGGGGCATACATGCACCCTGGGCACGCGGGCACACAACGAGCCACTCTCTGAGCGCCGAGCGGAATCGGTCGCCCAGCACTTGATGGATCGCGGGGTGGATCCTTCCGTGCTACGGACGGGAGGCTTCGGCGCGAGTGTGCCGCTCGCCAGCAACGCGACCGAGGCGGGCCGGCGTCAGAATCGCCGCGTCGAGGTCTACGCTGCGTTCCGCGACCAGGAGCCGAAAAGGGAGACCCAGTGGTGGAGAGAATGCATCAACGATCCTGGTGGCCTGCATGGTCACGCGCCTCGTCTGGTGAGCCCCGATGAGGCCCGGCGCCGCAAGCTCCTGGGTTCGCGTACGCGCCTCGAAAGCGCGTACGACACCCGCGCGCCGATCGAGGAGGCCGAGTACGGTGCCTGGCGCTCTGCAGGAGACGCGCATATCGTGCGAGAGACGGTGACCCTGGTTCAGGGAGAAACGTCCGGTCGGCATCCGCAGACCCAACGGTTCTCTCAAGACAATGTCGACTACGGAGCCGTGCGTGTGCATTGCCGGCAAGGGCTGCTGAGGGTCGTGGGGACCTCGGAAATCTGGCGGTTTTCGCCCAGGCATGTCGTCGATGTGTCGTTGGCGGCGGGCCAAAGTTGGGCGGATGTTTTCCATGCCGAGGGCGCGGTGTTCGACCAACAGAACATGATTGTCCTCGAAGGACGAAGCGGAACCACGATCTGCGACTTCGAGATGATATCGTACGATCTTCGACCGTCGCTCGGCGGCGCGTAGTCCGGGTCTACCAATGCGACGGAAGAGAAGACCCAGGAGAGAAGCGATACTCGTCGCGGGGTTGCTGAGCGTGTTTGGGGCGGGATGTCAGGCTTGGGGGGAGATCCGTCCGTGGTTCGCTCCCGAGCTTCGCTTCGACGGATACTACCACAGTGACTACCAAGAGTACTCGATGGACCTATATTGCATGGTGTCCGTGCGCCTGTGGCCCGACGGAAATGTTTCGCTCTTTCGTGCGTGGAGTGAGCACCTGGGGCCAGTCGAACCGCAGCTCCTCGATTCGTGGCACAACTTCCATGATGCCGGGCTCGTTGCCGGGCGTCATCACAAAGTACCCGGCGGGGTCGAGATCGAACTTTTACGCGAGGCTGCCTTTGGTAAACCCGAGGGCATTCGGGAGTCTTGGGATTTCGTCAACGATGAGCTCATCGAACGTGATGGACTCAAGACGCGCTTCGACGCGCTGCACTTCGTCGAAAGCGCGGAAGCAGGTCCGCCACCCCATGCGTATCTTTGCGGCGAGAGGACGACCCCGTTCTTCTCGTCTCCGTTTCCCTTCCACTGGACGTGGTGTTCCGACACGAAGGCCCGATACCACGGGCACTACGCAACTTGGAGATATCTAAAAGATGATAGCTTGAACGAGCAACCGCCCGTCACCACGATGAAAACGGGGGAGCACGGGGACTGGATCCTGGAGGCTGTCGACATCTACGAGCATGGCCGACTGGTGTGGACCTCCGACGGCAAGGAGAGCTGCGTTTGCTGGACGCTGGAGGACCTGGAGCGTTGCAAGCAGACGTGCCCGGGCGCCAAGATCGAGGAGGAAGTCACACAACCTCCCCGGTCTCTGGTCGAGGTTCGCTTGGGCATCCGCGAACTCACCCGGGAATCGCCGGATGCGGCGCCCTAGCCGTCGCGGAGCGCTACGCCGCAGAGTGGAGATTCTCGCGGACAAGGCTACCAGGCGTTGCGGCCGGGGGCGGCGATCGTGCGCGGTGTGACGGCACACCGGAAGCCGGAGGTGGCGTGGTTGAAGTAGGCGCCGTAGGCGAGCGACAGGTCGTCTTCGTCGTCGGGGTGGAGTACCTGCTTTGCGCGCCTTTTCTCGTGTGCACCACAAGGAAAGCGGTGCGTGTCGCTTTCGAAGACTCCATCGTACTCTAGGCGAGCACATACGGTCGTGGGGATCCAGCCGGGAGGCGGAGCCTTGAAAAGTTTGGGCTCAAAGGGTCGCAGCGTCGCGAACTCGTCCACATTCGTCGCGAGACCGAGATGCCCCCAGCGCCCAGTGCTGTTTGGGAGTGCGTGCACCGAATACGCCGTCGATGTGCTGAGTTGCCGGGATGTTTCAAGGGGATCTCGTCCGCTACCCCAGGGATAGGGTCGGTCTTCGTCACCTCCCCAGTACGCCCACATGTACTCCTCGACGGTGGGCAGGCGCTTGCCCACTTCGGTACACGCCTCGTTGGCGCCTGCGGCCGACGCCGTGAGCGGCATCCCAGCCCACCCAGCGAGCTTGGGCGCCCATTCGTTCGGCCCTCCTCCTTCGTTCTGCAGATACGCAGCCGCCATCTTGAGGTGATAGCTTTGCAGGCTTTCACCTGGGCGTGGGCCTACGAAGCCAGCCAGCGGGGAAGCTGGATCTCGCGCTCCGCAACCACCTCGATGAGCGCATCGGATGAGGTCGCCGTACGTGAACTCTGTGACATCGAGGCAAACGTCGGAGACCTCGTCTGCGTAGACGGTGCCGAAGAGGTCGTGCACGGAGTTGAATCGCTTGCGTTGTTGCGGCGAAAAGCGACCTCCCGGAACGAGCGCCATTCCAGGAGGGCAGGGGCCATCCCACGCTGCTGGACCGCCCTCGGGCATCGGTACTGGGGCTTCTGGGGCCGGGATTTCGCTCGAAGGGGGTTCCTCGTCGTTCCGGGCACGGGCAGCGTCGCCCTTCGACGGATGGTTTGGAACGGGCGCACTTTCGCTGGGCCGAGGCGTCTCGTGAGTCTGCGGATCGCAGGCAGCCGACAAGAGGACCGCCGTCGCTAGCTCATGGCGAAAGAGAATCGGCGTCACCATCGGTCGACTCTACCACGCGTCAGGGTCTGTCACCGCTGCAGGCTCGGCCCATCCAGCCGCGCAACGGTCGCGTTCTGGAGCCCGGACCGATCGAGTTTTCAACACCTTGGTCCGGGTGGCGACGAACTTCTCCTTCGCATCGAGCTGACGTAGACCTCGGCGTAGGGGATCGGATGGTGGAACACCGGATCTCGCGGTCATCAACCTGCCCAACTTCGTGTCATTCGAAACTTCGGTTGCGCCAGTAGCCTGGGCGACGCTTCTGGTGCGCGATTGCGAATACGCGAACCAAAGTCCGGTGAGGCCTCGTAGATGATTGCGTAGGGAAGGCGCGTCAGAAGGAAGCGCCTCATGCTGCTTTGCGCGACGGACAAGGGGCCAGGTCCGGGGAGCAGCGAGAATGACGTCGAAGGCGCGGTCAACTTCTTCTACCAGCTCCTCACCGAGGCCTGCGCGGTGGTCTTCGTACCAAGCTGCAGCCGCGTCCAACTCGACGCCTGCATCACGATGGAGCTCCAGCCTCACGGTCGTGCGGCTCGAATTCGCTGAAGGATGCGGCGCCGAACCTCGCTCCAGGGTTCCAATGCCGTGGGGTCGTCAAGGGCTTCGCGTTGCCGATGTCCTGCCTCGTCGAGACAGGCCTCATCGACGTCATCCTCCGACGCACCATCGAGGCTCGCGATGAGCTCCAAGGCAACGCCAGCTCGCTCAGCGGCGGGCAGTTGGAGACCCTCGTCTAGGACGTTTTTTGCCGAGGACGTGCGCGTCAGCATAGCGCACCCGCGACACCCCACACGCTCAGCAATAGGAGGTTTCCAGCGGACTCGTTGCAGGGCAGATTCCGGCCCGCCTGGTGACGGTCGCGCGCGCTCGCACGACCTGTCGCTTGCGCCGCGCGAGCTCGGCCCGTCTTGATGAGCGGAGGCGTTCTTGGAGCGCCTTGTGGAAGCCTAGAGAGCGGATCGAGAGTCCGTCGCGGCCGCCTGTTTAGTCGTCAAGTGCTCGGAATGCCTGGCGGCGGTCGCGTATAGCCATCCACCACCGGCCCGGAGACTTCGGACGCGGTCACGGGATCTAGACCGCTTCCGCCGTCGCGCCTCCCCGTCACCGCAGGTCGAACCGGTCCAGGTTCATCACCTTCGTCCACGCAGCGACGAAGTCCGCGACGAACTTCTCCTTCCCATCGCGGCTGGCGTACACCTCGGCGTACGCCCGCAGGATCGCATTGGACCCGAAGATCAGGTCGTTCCGCGTCCCGGTGTACTTGAGCTCACCGCTCCCGCGGTCTTTGCCTTCGAACACCTCGGCGTCGGCGTCGACGGGCGTCCACACGGTGGCCATGTCGAGCAGGTTGACGAAGAAGTCCTGGCTCAGTGTTCCGACCTTGTCGGTGAAGACGCCGTGGTGGCTCCGGTCGGCGTTGGTGCCGAGGACTCGCAGGCCGCCGACGAGGGCGGTCATCTCCGGCGCGGTCAGGGTCAGGAGCTGCGCCTTGTCGACGAGTTGCGCTTCTGTGGTGGCGCCGACCTTGGTGGCGTTGTAGTTGCGGAAGCCGTCGGCCGTGGGCTCGAGGACGTCGAAGGACTCGATGTCGGTCTGTTCCTGGGTGGCATCGACGCGGCCCGGTGAGAACGGAACTTCGACGGGGATGCCGGCTGCCTTCGCGGCCTGCTCGACACCAAGGCCGCCCGCCAGAACGATCACATCGGCGAGCGATGCCTTGCCGCTCGCCTGCTGGATCGCTTCGAGCTTGGCGAGGGTACCGAGCACGGGCTTGTTGATCGCCCAATCCCTCTGCGGTGCGAGGCGGATGCGGGCTCCATTGGCGCCGCCACGTTTGTCGCCGCCGCGGAACGTGGAGGCGGAGGCCCAGGCCAGTGCGGCGAGAGCACCCGAAGAGATGCCGGCGGCGGCGATCTTCGCCTTGAGGTCGGCGAGATCGGCAGGGCTCGGGTCGTGCGTCGCTGCGGGGAGGGGATCCTGCCAGGGCAGGTCTTCCTTGGGGACTTCCGGGCCGAGGTAGCGGGCCTTCGGTCCCATGTCGCGGTGCGTGAGCTTGTACCAGGCGCGCGCGAAGGCTTCGGCGAAGGCCTGCGGGTTCTCGAGGAAGCGCTTCGAGATCTTACCGAACTCCGGGTCGAAGCGGAGCGTCAGGTCGGTGGTGAGCATCGTGGGTTTGTGGAACTTGCCGGGGACGTGCGCGTCCGGAATGATTTCCGGGGCGTCTTTGGCGACCCACTGCTTGGCGCCGGCGGGCGACTGGGTGAGCTCCCACTCGAACTTGAAGAGGTTCTCGAAGAAGTTGTTGCTCCACAGGGTCGGGTGCTTGGTCCACGTGACCTCGAGACCGCTGCCGATGGCGTCCTTGCCAAAGCCGCTGCCGAATGTGCTGGTCCAGCCCAGGCCCTGCTCGTGGATCGCCGCGGCCTCGGGCTCGGGCCCCTTGTGCGACTCCGCGGCGGCGCCGTGGGTCTTGCCGAAGGTGTGTCCACCGGCGATCAGCGCGACGGTTTCCTCATCGTTCATCGCCATGCGTCCGAACGTGGCTCGGATGTCCTTCGCCGCAGCCATGTAGTCACCGCTGGCGTTCGGGCCTTCCGGATTCACGTAGATGAGGCCCATGTGGGTCGCGCCCAGGCTCTTGATCAACACGCGGTCGCCTTCGAAGCGCCGATCGTCGCCGAGCCACTTGGTCTCGGCGCCCCAGCTCACATCCAAGTCGGGCTCCCACACATCCTCGCGCCCGCCACCGAAGCCGAACGTGCGGAAGCCCATCGATTCCAGGGCGACATTGCCGGCAAGGATCATCAGGTCGGCCCAGGAGATCTGCTGGCCATACTTCTGCTTGATCGGCCACAGCAAGCGGCGGGACTTGTCGATGTTGACGTTGTCGGGCCAGGAGGAGAGCGGTGCAAAGCGCTGCTGGCCACGCCCGCCGCCGCCGCGACCATCGGTGGTGCGATACGTGCCGGCGGAGTGCCAGGCCATGCGCACCATCTGCGGTCCGTAGTGGCCGAAGTCCGCGGGCCACCAAGGTTGCGAATCGGTCATCAGCTTGACCAGGTCGGCCTTGAGCGCGTGGTAGTCGAGCCGCTCGAACTCCTTGGCGTAGTCGAAGCTTGCACCGAGCGGGTTGGAGCGGTCGCCGTGCTGGTTGAGCAGGTCGACCCGCAGCTGGTTGGGCCACCAATCGCGGTTCGAGGTCCCGCTGCCGGCGGTATGGTGAAAGGGACACTTGGCTTCGGCGGTCATGGGGGGCTCGCCTGATGGGTACCACCGCTGGGGGTGCGCGTTCGGCGGGGTGGGCGAGGGGCGGTGGCGGTTGAGGGGGTGTCCGAGGGGACCCGGAGGTGAGGTCGTGCGTGGCGGTGGAACCGTGTTTAGGGAGCGCGTCGGAGGATCCGGACTCGACTTCCGGTGTGCATTCGCCGCGTGTTGGTCTTTGTGCACTTCGTCGTGCCTGCGCTCGGGGGGAACCGGGACTCGGACGGGTTGCCGGGGGCGGCAGTTTCGGTGTTCGCGAACTCGCCCGAGTTCCGTGGCCCTCCATTGTTGGCCCTGGAGAAACTCGGCTGAGTTCTTGGGGCCGAGAATTTCGGCATGGGGGGAACTCGTCCGAGTTTTTCGCGTCACGGTCTTGCGTCGGCAGGAACTCAGCTGAGTATTTCGGGGCCGAAATTTCGGCATGGGAAAAGTCGGCTGAGTTTTTCGCGTCGCGGTTTTGCACCGGGAAGAACTCAGCGGAGTATTTCGGGGCCGAAATTTCGGCACGGGGGAACTCGTCCGAGTTTTTTTCGAGGCCCGTCGCCGGCATTGGGCGGTTCGGGCGGTTATGCCCCCCGCCTGCCGAAGTCGATGACGAACTTTTTCTGCGCGTCCGGGGGGCCCGTGGTCGACAGACCAGGCATGGCAACATCACGCCGAACCTTCACCCCACAACAAGCGAGCACCGCATTCGCGGCACTCGAATCCGAACTCGAGCAAGTGCCGGCATCCTCGCTCGCGCCGATCCGCGTCGACCAGCAGCGCGTGGCCGCTATCGCCCACAGCGTCGCTGTACGGGACGAACAGCCGCCGTGCGTAGAACGGTTTGCGGCTTGTCCTCGACGGGGATGTTCGATCTGAAGCAGCTCGGGCGGCTCCGGACCATCGCGCTCGCGACATGGCACGCGAGGCAGCTGCAGGCCGAGCTCGCCTCGACCGCGGCGCTTCCCGAAGAGGTGTTCCGCGAGGCCCAGGCCGCGCGCGCCAAGATGCTACGCGTGCTCGAGTACCACATGGGCGATGTCGCCGATGTGGCCGCGGACCTCGAGTACATCCGTTCTGGGGCCGGGTATCAGGACGTCGCCAGCGATCTCCGGATGCTCGCGGACCTCTACGAGGATCGGCGGGTGCGGCCGAGGATCGAGGAGGATGCACGCGGGTGACGGGAAGCGCGCTCGCGATCTCGCGGCGCAGATCTTCCGGGCGCTGGGGCTCGGTGCGGCGTCGGACAGAGAGCGCTGGGCGGCGACGGTCAATCGCTGTTCGTCCCTGCACACGCGGACGTGCGGCGACGTGTGCAGGGCAGGGCACTTCGCGTTCAGCCGTGACGAGGACGTGTACGCGACCTATCCGTCGCTCGTGACCTCCACGCGATCGCGATCGCGATCGCGGCGGCGCGCCGGGGAAGAGGAGGAGGCGGGGGATCCGGGGCAAGACCCGCCCGTGGATCCCGGGACCGACGGCGGAGCTCCGTCGGACCCAACCGCGCCAGGGTAGAGTCGCGAGAGGAGAGCACTCAGCTCGAGTGCTCTCCGGCATGTTTGTCCGGGTGCTTCCAATGGTGCGAAGTTGGATGGAACAACCGGTCACTCCATGCCCAAGAGCTTGATCTCAGCACGTATTTCGTGGCCTAGAGGCCTACGGAACGCTTGCGCCGTGTTGCCGGTGCGCCGTTGTTGACAACGGGTCACCTGAAATACTTGGAGCCTAGATATGGGGCGCGAGATCAGGCAACAGAGAAGCCCATCCCATTCGCTCGCCTAGACATCGGCTTGCGGGAGACCGCGCTGAAATCGTTCGAAATAGACGCGCGCAATCTCCGCGACTAAACAAGACCTTGGTGGTGACGCGTCTCTACATCCCGACTTGATCTAACGACCAGTGCGTTCCGGCCGCGCGCGAGACATGCGCCCGGCGCGTTCAGGCGGCCTTTGGGCCGCTTATGCTCCATAAGCGAAGCTATCCATCGATCTCTTTGATCCGAACGATTTCTCGTTGACCTGCACAGCGTTCTGCGCCAATGGTGTCGCGTGGATCGTCGGCATTCTTGGTTCGGCCAACGGGTTTCTATCTCGCCAGCATGGCTCGCCTTCGTGAGCTCGATTTCGCTTGGTTCGAGTTGCATGATCGATTCGCCCTCGGAGGGAGGTACATCGTCGGGAGAGGGAGCCGCGGTGAGCCTCCCCCCTCCCCGACCATCGTCCTCCTCGAACACGGGGCTAGCTTCTACGCGTCCTGTGCAACCCATCGTGGAGGGATTCGAGCTGGAGGTGTCGAAGCCCGATTCCAGTACGCTGGAGGTCTCCTGGGATGACCAGGGCGCATCCACGTACGAGGTGTGGGCCAGCAGCGATCCTTATTTCGGACCGGGAGATCCGGGCTCGTCGCTGGTCGGCTCGGGCCCTGCCCTGTCGTTCTCCGTGACGCTCGGAGGGCAAACGTTCTACCGTGTACGAGCGCCAGGGGCGGTTGTAGAGCTCTCGACGATCGTGGGACAGCTGCAACATTCTGTGTTCCCCGGATACACAAAGATGGGGTGGTGCCTCGTCTCCGAGATTGGGATGTGGCCCGAGCTGCGCGCAGACATGCCATCCGCGCCGACGTCGGCTTCCATGTGGAACCCCGTCTCGCAAACATGGACGGTCACCAACCTGACGTTCGACGTGGGTGAAGTGATCTCCGTCTACCACGGCGGCACCCCTTCCCCAAACGCCTACTCGGCCATCGGTCATGTCCCGACCGCAGAGGACGTCTCAATCACGCTGCTACCTGGCGACAACCTCGTCACGATGTTGCCTCTCCGCTTCGGGGCCATCATGGCCAGCGAGCTCCTTTCCGTCGTCCCTCATGGAGTGCGCATTGGCGGCTGGGACGCGGCAACGCAGACCACCCACTGGTATCCGCAGCACGCGGATTTTCTTCTTCCCCCGTGCAGCCCGGTGCACGTCGAGGTTTCGACCGCGTCACCATGGCCCCCGCCACCCATCGACGAGGGCGGAGAGTCCACGGGTCCGGGCGGAACTTCGGAGGGCGGCGGCACTGGAAACCTGGAGACGTTCTATCGCGACGCAGATGGTGATGGGTTCGGTGACCCCGCCATCACGGAGCTCGCGAGCGTGGCCCCGTCCGGCTACGTCGAGAACTCAGACGACTGCGACGACACCAGCACGGCACGCCGTCCTGGTGCACGAGAGGTCTGCAACGCACTCGACGACGACTGCGATGCTACCGTCGACGAAGTTGGAGAGGCCCTAGAAGCAGCGGAGGCCAGCGCGTGCGAAGGTCTCCAGACACCTGCCGGCGCACTCGGTCTCGGCACCGCGATTCCGGCCATTGGAGTCGCGCACTCGCTTGCTCTGGCCGAGGCCGGTGCCGGGTTGTTTGGAGGAAGCCTTCTGTTTTCGCCGGCCACGGCTGTCGAGTATCTGATCGCAACTTCGGCGACAGGCACCCTCGAGCTCCGCGACGCCAACGGTCTCCCCGTCTCCGCTGCAGAAACGGCCCCGCTCGACGGTTGCGCCGTACCCGGCGTGACCCATCGGTTTCTCCTCGACGATGGGATCTCGTACCAACTCGTCTTCGCCGGGGCGACATCAAGCAACGTGGAAGTCGCGGTCGACGTGGTGCCCGGTGCCTCGTACTTCGCCGACGATGACAGCGACGGTTTCGGCGCAGGCCCGGCCGTCCGGGCGTGTGAACCTCCACTGGGTCACGTGGGTGAGGATAGTGACTGCGACGATTCCTCTGCGAGCGTGCATCCCGGAGCCCCGGATCTGTGCGACGGGGTAGACAACGATTGTGACGGCCAGGTCGATCAAGGCGCCGCGCTGTCGACGTTCTATCTCGATGCGGATAGCGATGGATTTGGTGTCGCCGGCAGCGACGTGGAAGCATGCGCGCCACCCGCTGGGTACGCGAGCGTGGCCGGTGATTGCGACGACGACACCGCCACGATCTTTCCCGGAGCCACAGAGGTCTGCGACGGTGCGGACAACGACTGCGACGGGACTTCCGACGAAGGAGCCGGCGCATCGTTCTACCTCGATCTCGACGGCGATGGTCACGGTACGCCCACCGTCTCACAGGTCGCATGCAGCGCTCCTGCTGGCTACGTCAGCTCCGCGGACGATTGCAACGACGCCAGTGCATTCTCGTTTCCCGGGGCACCCGAGTTCTGCGACGGTCTCGACAACGACTGCGATGGAACCACCGACGAACCCGGCGTAGCTGGAGAGTCTACCTTCTTCATCGATGCCGACTCGGACGGGTTCGGAGACTCCGCCCTCCCTGTCTCGGCATGCATTGCTCCCCCGGGTACCTCGCCGCTCGCCGGAGACTGCAACGACGCGCATCCGGGGGTGAACCCTGCTGCCGTCGAGTCGTGCGACACGTTAGACAATGATTGCGATCAGAGCATTGATGAGACCGGTGGGGAAGGGCAGTTGTCATTCTATCGGGACCAAGACGGTGATGGTTTCGGAAACGATGTCGAAACGGTCACCGGGTGTATGGTGCCGGTTGGCTACTCTGCGGTCGGTGGTGACTGCGACGACGAAGACCCATCGGCGAACTTCCCTCCAACGTGTGCAGGCAGCACCGTGCCCGCACCAGATCTTGGAAACTCTCTCCGGGTGACAGAGACCCCGCCGCTGGATACATCAGAACCCACATCCCTCTATGATCAGGTCAGCTTTCTATTCGAAGGTCCAAGCCCAGAGCAATTCGATATCCAGCCAGGGGCGTTCACGGAATCATCGCTTGCCGCAGTGTACGGGCGCGTCTTTGACGAAGCAGGAGATCCTCTTTCGGGCATTCGGGTGTCTGTGCACGGCCATCCAGAGTTCGGCTGGACACAGTCCAGGTCCGACGGTAGCTTCGACCTGGTCGTAGCTGGTGCGCAATCAGTAGTTGTGGTCCTCGACAGCGAGGAGTTTCTGGAGACTCACCGCTCCGCAACTCTCGAGTGGAACGAGCAAACCTCTATCGAGGCCGTGGTCATGATTCGTCGAGATGCGCGGGTCTCCCGCATCATGTTTTCAAGCACGGAGGAGGTGCATACCTCGACACGTGTTTCGGATGTCGACGGAGCAAGAGGAATTACCGTCATGTTTCATCCGGGAACTACGGCGACCATGGTTCTCGCCGATGGTAGCACCGTGCCCCTGCCTGAAATGCACATTCGCGCGACAGAGTACACGATTGGTGAAAGCGGTCCGAACCGCATGCCAGCTCCTTTGCCAGAGCAAACGCTGTACACCTATGCGTTCGAACTGAGCGCCGACGAAGCCGATGAAATGGGAGCTGTCTCGGTTCAGCTCGATCCCCCGGCGGTAGCGTACATCGACGACTTTTTGAACTGGGGAACGGGTTCGGTCGTACCGTCGGGGTCGTATAGCCGCGCTTCCGCCAGTTGGAATGCAGAGCCAGACGGTCGCACGATCGAGATCATGGGCGTCGAGAACGGTTTGGCGGTTCTTGACATCGATGGATTGGGGCAAGCTGCAACGAGCGGTCAACTGGAGCAGCTAGGTTTCACAGCGTCGGAACGGGCGGCCTTGGCGCGCCAGCACCCCCCTGGTAAACGACTTTGGCGGATCACGATTCCGCACTTCACTCCCTATGATCTCAACCCAGGTGGTAGCTTCCCGCTCGATGCAGAAACGCCCTCGACCGATACCGTTCCTGATATCGGTGAGCAGAGCCGTGCGTGCGAGCGAGATGGGTCGATCATCGAATGTGAGAACCAGGTTCTCGGCGAACGAGTCGCGATCGCCGGAACACCGCTCACATTGAACTATCGAAGCTCCCGTGTCCCCGGCGCCGCCAACCGAGCGTTGTCGGTCCGTGCTACTGGGTCATCGGTTCCGGATAGTCTTCAATCTGTCGATGTTATTGTCGAGGTTGCCGGGCAAACGATCGTGAATCGTCTCCCCCCGGTCGCTGATCAGCAAGCGACATTGAGATGGGACGGTCGTGATGGCTTTGGACGTAGCGTCCAGGGCCCCCATGGCGCAAAACTATGCATCGTATACAACTATCCGTCTGTTGCGATGGCTCCAAACGGGTCATCTGGTGGTTCGTCGTCGTTACCTTCGTTCGGAAACTGGCTGACCAGCGGAGTAGCGATCTCGGGTCGATCGTCGAGGCAGTCCCGACTCGGAAGATGCTACGGCAAGGGCGTGAGCACGGGGCTTGCAGCTGTCGGCGCCTTGACGCGATCAAATTATCACCATCTCGGTGGACTCGATGCGGCGCTTGCGTCCGATCGTTTGGGTGGGTGGACGATCAGTGTCCACCATACTCTTTCGCGAGAGACGGGGGTGGTCTATCTTGGTAACGGACAAATACAGGATGTAGCATCCCGAGAAATTCCGATGCTTGAGCGGTTCGCGGGCACGGGAGCCATCACCGGACCAACAACAGGGACAGACGCGAGAGGTTTGCAGTTTGCAGCTCCCTCAGCGATCGCAGCCGATCCGCACGGGGCAGTCTACGTAGCCAGTCGCGGGTTGGTGCGAAGGATCAATCCAGATCGCTCAGTCGATGTCGTCGCCGGCATGGGCGGTACATCGACTGGGTTCTCCGGTGACGGGGGTCCTGCGGTTGAAGCCCGCTTGTCCGAATCTGTAGTCGGAATTGATGTGAGTGACAATGGTACGATATATATCGCGGATCGAGGAAATGGTCGCATACGATACGTTCGGCCGGACGGGATCATTAACACGTTGGCCGGGAATGGTGCCGGGTGGGACGCCGGAATAACGTCGAGAGGCGGAGAGCTGGCGCACGTTGGATTGGGACTGCTCCGGGACATCGACCTCTCTGATGACGGCGGCCTGCTCCTCGTTCTTCAGGACGCAGGGACTGCTGGTAACAGAATCAAGCGGTTTGATCTGTCAGGTAACCTTGCAGAGCACGTTGCGGGATTTCCGTATCCTCAGTTTGTTGTGTCGAGTCCGAATCCGCCACCACGACCATTGTGCACCCCGGGGGTCTGCTGGAGGTCGCCTGCCTATCTTGCGCCAACCTCTCCTTTTGACAGCGGACCAGAGTACTCGGCCCAGGCGGAATGGGCGGTGTTTCAGAACTTGAGCGCGATTTCGGCGAAGGGCGGCTCTATACTTGTTTCTGAGCCTACCCGTATCCGAGAGATTGAGGGTCGAAGAATTCGTACGTATCGGAGAAATTACCATTACCAGTACGCGGTCAATGGGGGGCTTCTCTGCGACGCTGTCGGATGCGACTACTATGAGGACGACGCCTACCTTGGCCGCGACTTTGGATCGGATCAGGCCTATGGTGATATCCTGGCAGTGGGCGGCGACAACTCGGGGATTCTCGCGATTGCAAGAAGTAGTTCCGGAGGGAGGTTGTACTGGATTCCGAGACAGCGACAAGACGTCGCGGATTTGCTCGCTGGAGGAGGTTCGCGGCCGATGTCGCCCATTGACGACTTTGTCGGTACTCGAGATGTGACTATTGGCGCGGATTCTCGCATCGCAAGGACTCCAGATGGGTCTGTGTTTATCGCTGACCCGTATCACCATTATATCTACAGACTGGCTCGAGCAATTCCGCCCATGTATAGGGATTCTGGTGTTGTTAGCGAGGATAAAAGTGAGATCTATAGATTTGATTCAAGGGGAAGGCACTTGGAGACCCGCGACGCCATGACGAACTTTGTACGCTGGAGTTTTGACTATGATTCAAGCGGAGCTCTGGCTGCGATTGTTGATGGTTATGGGAACGAGATGCGTATTGAGCGTGATGCGCTCGGTACAGCTACGGCGATCACTTCTCCGGACGGCAGACGAACGGGCCTGCGAGTAAGCGAAGCTGGATATCTCGAAGAAATCGTCAATCCAGATTCGACCTCAAGTGCTTTTGCTTATGATTCCACCGGTCGCATGACGTGGACACAGGACCAGCGTAACCACGTGTCGTCGTTTGAATACGATGAGCGAGGGCGCTTGATCCGGGACACTCGTCACACGGAGGATGGGATTGCAGAACAGAGCCTCCACCGGACGCAAGGGGAGAACAACGAGTGGTTCTCGGTCTCGCACACGTCTGCTGGAGGGCGCTCGACCACGTATCGCGTAGAGGTGGACGGTGAAGCGGAACGCACTCGGAGCGTCTACTTTTCCGACGGAACTACGCAAGAAACGTCCGAGACCCGGACTACAAGAACCGTGACCCTAGCAAACGGTGTCCGGATCAACTCGAGAGTAGGCCCCGACGCACGACTGGGACCCATTGGCCCTGGCATCGGCGAAGCGATGAATCTCGGCGCTGCTACGCAGCTTGAGCGTCTGGAAGTTGTGACCCCGTCTGGTCTCACGCAGCTGATGACCTTCGACACGGTGTTCACGCGAAAGTGCGGACTGTTCGATCACGAGGACTGTCCCGTGCTCCCGGGGGCACTTGAAGCACTGGAAGCGGACGAGATTGTTCACCTCGCGGCTGTCCAAGGGGACGCGAGTCGAGTCCTAGAGACGCGGTACACGCGCGCTCACGGAACGGAGCCGGCGCTTGTCACAACCACGTCGCCTATGGGACGCTCGGTGAGCGCAACGATTGATGAGGCGGGTTCCGTCACGGAGCTCCGCGTCGGGGACCTCACTCCGACGCGGTTTCTCTATGACGATCGCGGCCGCGTCGTTGGGGTCGAACAAGGTGAATCAGGCGCGGAAACGCGCGGAATTCAGATCGCATACTCCTCCGCTGGAGAAGTCGAACAAGTGACGGACGCGCTTGGACATGTCACGAGATACGAGTACGATCCCAACGGACGTCTGACCAGGCAAGTCATGCCTGACTTGACTGCCGTTACCTTCACGTACGACGCGAACGGAAATCTCACCAGCCTTACCCCTCCGGGTCGTTCTCCGCACGTCTTCATGTACGATTCGCTCGACCAGATGTCGACCTACGAGCCACCAGCGTCGGCTGGGGGAGGTGCGACGGTGTATTCGTACAATGCAGATCGTCAGTTGGAGACGGTCCTGGGACCGGACGGGCAGGTCGTGGATTTCGTCTACGAGGAAACCACGGGGCGGCTCTCGGACGTCGTCGTCCCGGAAGGTACGTATGAACTCGTCTATGACGAAGCCGGTCGCGTTGCTACGCTACGCGCGCCATCAGGGAGCACGCTCGCCTATACATATGACGGCTTCCTCGTGCGCAGTGAGGTGCTCTCCGGCGAAGTCACTGGTGCGCTTTCGTGGGATTTCGATGACGAGTTTCGGATGGTAGCGGAGACGATGAACGGCGGAGAGACGACTTCCTTCGTGTACGACGATGACGGCTACCTCACGAACGCCGGGATGGAGTCACTCACGCAAGATTCGTCCAGCGGCCTGTTGGAATCAATCGCTCTCGGCAATACCGTGACCAGCTACTCCTACGGTCCGGACGCCGCCCTGGTCGGTATGGAATTCGAGGCTGGTGGCGTGGAGCGATACGCGAGCACCCTGCAACGGGACCAGGTTGGCAGGATCAAGGCAAAAACCGAGAGCTTCGACACCACACTAACTCGTTGCTATGTATACGATCTCCGAGGACGCATCTCACATGTGCTCGACGGCTTTGACGGGACCGAGTGTGCCGGAACGCTTGTGGAGGAGTATCGTTACGACAGCAACTCCAACCGTATCTACGCGTTGAATTCTTCGGGTCTCATAGAGGAGAGTGAGGTGGTTACTGACGGTCTGGACCGTCTCCTGCAGTACGGAACTCTGCGCTATTCGTACGAGGCTGATGGCACGCTTGCAACGAAAGAAGACCTCAGTACCGGGGACATGTGGGAGTACCAGTATGACGTCATGGGGAACCTCCTGCATGTCGAAACACCCAGTGGAGAGAGCATCGAGTATCTTGTTGATGCTCGCAATCGACGAATCGGCAAGCGTGTCAACGGGTCTCTTCACCAGGCATTCCTGTATAGAGACCAGTTGAACCCCGTGGCGGAGTTGGACGGGGCGGGCAACGTTGTCTCGCGGTTCGTGTATGGGTCGCGGGGGCACGTGCCGGACTACATGGTGCGGAGTGGCGTGACATACCGGCTCGTCAGCGACCATCTTGGGAGCGTGGTTGCTGTCATCAACGTGGCTAACGGGCAGATCGTCCAGCAGCGCGAGTATGACGCCTGGGGACGCATTGTCTTCGAGTCCAGCGAGCACGGCTTCAGCCAGCCCTTTGGGTTCGCTGGCGGGCTGTGGGACGAGGACATAGGTCTTGTAAGGTTCGGCGCACGAGATTACGAACCCCATTCCGGTCGGTGGACGAGCAAAGATCCCGTGCTTTTCCTAGGGAGAGACCTCAACCTTTTCGGGTACGCAGCTGGAGATCCAATCAACCGTATAGATCCGAGTGGACTTTCATGGCACGAGTACTTCAACTGGGTTGAGGATCTGAATGACTCATCGCTTGGTCAAGCCATCGTCGGCTTCGGAGATACCGTGGGTGGAATACCGTTTACCAACCTGAACATCGCGCGAATGACGCGCAGCATTGTTGGAGGCAATGACCTGGTTGATGAGTACAGTTGCAAAACGGCGTATCAGTTAGGGGAGGTTGCGGGAGTTGCGCATCTCCTGTTGCTCAATGGTCGCGGATTTCAGAAGGGCTATGAGTTTACGCGCAATCCCAAGCTATTCCGTTTGGCCCCCTGGGGAAACAGGACAGGCCATCCAACCGGGCGATTTCCGCACTACCACCGCCGGAAGGTGGGGTCCGATGGAAACACCATCCCCGGGGGCTCCGTCAAGCGTCACCGCCCGTGGGACAGAGCCGGGACCGACACAGACTTCTGGGATCGCTTCTAAATGAGTACTATGGATGTCGTGTGGCCTGCGATCCTCCGTGCGGACGAAGAGATTGACATTGTTCTTGTCAGATCGGAGGACGCCTGGCGGCGCGACACCGATCTTTCGGGGTACGATGAGCCCGGCACTCTCGTGGACAGCCGTGGTAGGGTCTTTCGCTTTGTGTTCCACAGCAACTCGCGCATTTCGATTTTTTTTGGTGGACGGCGAGGATATCAAGAACCTGTCTTTCAGAAGAGGACCATGAGCGCCGAGGAGCTGTGCAACTTTGTGCGCCCATATCTTTCGGCGATAGGCAATCCTGCGCTAAGCGCACTAGAGGCTATCTCTCGAGCTGATGAAACTAGTGATATTCCGACTAGAATAGTGCAACTGATCGAGAGCTTGTGAGGTCGTCTATGCCGCAGGCGTCGAAAGCTGCGACCGCAAACGCTTTCCCCGGCAGCCGTTCAGGATGGCTGTCCGGAGAACCTACGGTCTGGACCGCCTTCTACAGTACGGAACTCTGCGTTATTCGTACGAGCCTGATGGCACGGTTGCAATGAGGGAGGACCTGAGCACCGGGGACATGTGGGAGTACCAGTATGACGTCATGGGGAACCTCCTGCATGTCGAAACACCCGGTGGGGAGAGCATCGAGTACCTCGTTGATGCTCGCAATCGACGAATCGGCAAGCGCGTCAACGGGTCTCTTCACCAGGCATTCCTGTATAGGGACCAGTTGAACCCAGTGGCGGAGTTGGACGGAGCGGGCAACGTTGTGTCGCGGTTCGTGTATGGGTCGCGGGGGCACGTGCCGGACTACATGGTGCGGAGTGGCGTGACATACCGGCTCGTCAGCGACCATCTTGGGAGCGTGGTTGCTGTCATCAACGTGGCTAACTGGCAGATCGTCCAGAAGCGCGAGTATGACACGTGGGGGCGCATCCTCAGCGAAACTACGGCCCCGGGGTTTAGTCAGCCGTTCGGTTTCGCGGGCGGATTCTGGGACGAGGAGACCGGCCTGGTCCGATTTGGGGCGCGGGATTACGACCCGGAGACGGCGCGGTGGAACAGTCTAGAGCCGCTGGGATTCGCGGGCGGTTCAGCGAACCTGTACGGGTACGCCTACGGAGATCCGGTGAACTTGATTGACCCCGACGGACTCACGCCCTCCGATTGGGCATCGGGATTTGGCGACACACTCAGCTTTGGCTTGACTGGTGTAGTACGGCGAGGGCTTGGTATCGACGACGTCGTTGACCGCTGCTCCTCCGCATTCTCTCGCGGTGAGTTGTTGGGCGTTGCCCATAGTCTAGCATTCGGAGCGGGCCACCTAGGTCGCAACGCACTTCGTCAGGCCACACGACGGCGGTCTGGTGTGGGTCGCCCTATCTATGACAATCGCACTTGGGACTCAGTGCGGCGGACGTGGAGCGGCTCACCACCAATCCTGCGAGACCGTGGTCAGAACTTGCATCACTGGCTGATCCCGCAACGCCGGAAGTCGATCCCCCAGGGGATCAGGAACGCTGGATTCAACTACTTCCCTCTCAGTGCGCGCTTCAATAGCTGGATGAACGGATCAACCATCGGACGGATTGGCCTTGAGTGGGGATTGAAAGGAGTTGTTGGCGGGACCTATGGAGCACCTCTGACGTACGGAACTAACATCGGAGCATGTGGCTGTTAGTGAGCGAGTGGCTATGAAACAACCGACCCTTGAGTTGCCCGATGTGCTTCGATCTCTGTTGTCGAGGCACGGTGCTGAAACAATAGAGAGAGTAGAGTCGTTCTTACAGGGAGCCGCGAGACCCTGTGCGCTCCTGAGGTCCAAGGCGGTACCAGGCTCGCGTCGGGGACTTCGCCGTTTTCTCGGCCCTGCGCCCGTGCTTCTGCCAACCAGTCGCTCGAAGTTTGGCGGACAACCGCACACCGCAGAATCAGACCTTTCGTGGAAAGGTTACAAGTTTCTTGGTCAGGTCAACTTTGCGGAGATTGAAGAATCGCGGGATGGTCTTCCCACAGAGGGAGTCCTGGGGATTGATGTGTCGACAAACGCATGGCGGACGGATTTTCGGATTCGATGGGATCCGCTTGGGGACCGCCGCGCAACTGCTTCGTCGCACGGAAAGTCGTTGTCATATTCCCGACGTGAAGCAGAGATCTGCTTTGAGCCCGCTTGGTCACTACCTCGCGGCCGCGCCTGGGAACAAGTCGTGCCGGATGCAGGAGACGTGCGAGACGCGTGGAATGACTGGTCTCCAGCGGGCTTTTTCTTGGACCACGCCGATGGATGGCTGCCACCGTCTTGGAGGACACAGAGCCGCAGGTCTCGATGAACCCTACCGATTCGCGGGGGCTCCAGGCAGAACGAACCGTATCGAAGAATATGAGATGATACTACGCTTGACCTTTGATAATGAGGCGGGTATTCAGTGGGGATCGAATTTTATCTACATACTGATCCATTGCCAAGACCTCGCTGAGGAGCGATTGGAGCGTGCGGTAGTAACGACTGCTAACTACTAGAGCACGTCGGCGGAGTCATAATCCGCTTGTGGTTGCTGGTCGAATGGATCATCATCACCCGATCTTGGACGCGAAGCAAGATGTACCAGAGGTCGTCTCTGTGGCATCGCAGCTTCGCAGCGATGTTCCTCGAATGTTTCTGCTGGCGTGTGCCGATCTCGATGAGTCAGAGCTGCGGTTTCCAGCTCTCGAACCAGGTGAAGTGAGAGTGGGGCCCCTCTACTTCAGGTTTGCCTCCATGCGCACAATGAAGGACGGAGGTCGTCACAATGCCGCAGTGCCGACGGCACTGTGATCGAAGTAGACACGAACACGGAATCTAAGATCCGGAAGGAGAGGAGGAACACGAAGAAGAAGCGCAGGAAAGAACAAGTAGCACCTGCGTACGAGGTGTTCTGTGCGCCCCCGCCCCCCGCTCACCCGTCCCGCCGCCACCCCCCCGACTTCCCCCCATGCTTCTCGATCAACGCCACCTCCTCGATCACCATCCCCCGATCCATCGCCTTGCACATGTCATAGATCGTCAACGCCGCAACCCCAGCCCCCGTCATCGCTTCCATCTCCGGCCCCGTCCGATCGATCGCCCGCACCTCCACCCGCACCTCCACCCCCGGCAACTCCTCCACCAACACGAACGAGACATCGATCGCCGTCAAACGTACGGGGTGACACAGGGGAATCAACGCGGCCGTCTGCTTCGCCGAGGTGATCGCCGCGATCCGAGCGATCGAGAGCACGTCCCCCTTCCCAACGTGCCCGCTGCGGATCCGCGCAAGAGTTTCGGGAGCCATCCGGATCCGACTCCGCGCGACCGCCCCGCGGGCTGACTCCGCCTTCGCATCGATTGCGACCACGCGGGCCGCCCCAGAGCCGTCGAAGTGGGTCAGGGGCTCGTCGTCGCTCATGGCGCGCACGCTATCAGGTGGCGGGCCAACCGTGCTATGTGTCGGCCGCCTCACGGTAGCCCTGGCGCGGAGGAGCCTCGACCATCATGAAGATCGGAATTCCCAAGGAAGTCGCGGAGGGCGAGCGCCGGGTGGCGTGTACGCCGGAGACCGCCAAGAAGCTGCAAAAGCTCGGGTTCGGCGTCGTCGTCGAGAGCGGGGCCGGCGTCGAGGCGAGCTTCGACGATGGGGCGTATCGCGACGCGGGGTGCGAGATCTCGGAGGGCAGCGAGATTTGGCAGTGTGACGTGGTCGCGAAGGTGCGGCCGCCGACGCCGGGGGAGATCGGGAAGCTGCGTGAGGGGGCGTCGCTGATCTCGTTTCTGTGGCCGGCGCAGAACGGAGAGCTGGTGCAGCAGCTCGCAGCGCAGAAGGTGACTGCGCTGGCGATGGATGCCGTGCCGCGAATCTCGCGGGCGCAGAAGCTGGACGCGCTGTCGTCGATGGCGAACATCGCGGGGTATCGCGCGGTGATCGAGGCGGCGCATCACTTCGGGCGCTTCTTCACGGGGCAGATCACGGCGGCGGGCAAGGTGCCGCCGGCGAAGGTGCTGGTGATCGGTGCGGGCGTGGCTGGCTTGGCCGCGATCGGTGCCGCGCGAGCGCTGGGGGCTGTGGTGCGGGCGTTCGATACGCGGCCGGTGGTGAAGGAGCAGGTGGAGTCGATGGGCGCGGAGTTCCTCGAGCTGGAGTTCGAGGAAGACGGCACCGGCGAGGGCGGGTACGCGAAGGTGATGAGCCCGGCGTTCATCGCCGCCGAGATGGCGCTGTTCGAGGCGCAGGCGCGCGAGGTGGACATCATCATCACGACGGCCCTGATCCCGGGGCGTCGGGCGCCGACGCTGATCCAGACGTCTGCTGTGGAGCAGATGCGGGCGGGGTCCATCGTGGTGGACATGGCGGCAGAGCAGGGGGGAAACTGCGAGCTTTGCCAGCCGGACCAGGTGGTGGATCACCGGGGGGTGAAGATCCTCGGGTTCACGGACTTGCCGAGCCGGTTGCCCACGCAGGCGAGCCAGCTCTACGGGACGAACATCGTGCACCTGCTGGATGAGCTCGGGGGCGCGGCGAAGTTCAAGATCGATCTGGGCAACGAGGTCGTGCGGGGGACGACGGTGACGCATGCGGGCGAGGTGCTGTGGCCACCGCCCAAGGTGGAGCCGTCTCCGGTGAAGCAAGAGACGAAGTCGACGGCGCTGGTGGTGGCCAAGAAGGGGCACAAGCACGGGGAGACGCGTCCGGGGAATCCGCTGTGGCTCGGGTTCTGTGGGCTCGCGTTGTTGGCCATCGGCATTGGTGCGCCGGCTTCGTTCCTGTCGCACTTGACGGTGTTCGTGCTTTCGATCTTCGTGGGGTGGCAGGTGATCTGGAACGTGGCGCCGGCCCTGCATACGCCGCTGATGAGCGTCACGAATGCGATCAGCGGGATCATCCTCATCGGTGGGATGTTGCAGATCTCGGGGCCTCCGGGGTCGGTGACCACGGTGCTCGGGGGGATCGCGATCCTCGTCGCCACCATCAATATCGCGGGGGGCTTCTTGGTCACCCAGCGCATGCTGCAGATGTTCCGGAAGTAAGTCCGATGCCCGATAGTCTCGTTACCGTTTCTTATATCGCCGCGGGCGCACTGTTCATCCTGAGCCTCGGGGGTCTGTCGAACCAGGAGACCGCGCGGCGCGGGAACCTCTACGGGATGATCGGGATGATCATCGCGTTGGTGGCGACGGCTGCGCGGGCGGATGTCACCGGCTACGGGATGTTGGCGGGGGCGATCCTGCCGGGTGCCGTGATCGGGGCGTTCCTCGCTTCGCGGGTGGCGATGACGGCGATGCCGGAGCTCGTGGCGGTCCTGCATAGCTTCGTGGGGCTGGCGGCGGTGCTGGTGGGGTTCGCGAGCTATCTGGGGCCGGACCCGGGGCTCCACGGGGTGGAGGCCACGATCCACGAGGTGGAGGTGTACGTGGGCGTGTTCGTGGGGGCGATCACGTTTACGGGATCGGTGATCGCGTTCGGGAAGCTGCGGGGGTCGATCAGCGGGAAGCCGTTGCTGCTGCCGGCGCGGCACGGGCTCAACATCGCGATGGTGGTGGGGTCGCTGGTGCTCGGGTACCAGTTCCTGGCTGCGGGCGCGGAGGTTTCGGCGGAGGGGTGGCGGCTCGGGGTGACGCCGCTCGTCATCATGACGGGCATCGCGTGTGTGCTCGGGGTGCACATGGTGATGGCGATCGGTGGAGCCGACATGCCGGTCGTGGTTTCGATGCTCAACAGCTACTCGGGTTGGGCGGCGGCTGCTGCGGGGTTCATGCTCTCCAACGATCTCCTGATTGTGACAGGAGCGTTGGTGGGGAGCAGCGGCGCGATCCTGTCGTACGTGATGTGCGCAGCGATGAACCGGAGCTTCGTGAGCGTGATCCTTGGAGGTTTTGGGACCGACGGGGGGAGTGGCTCGGGTGCGGAGAGCGCAGCGACGGAAGGCGAAATCACGTCGATCGAGGTGAACGAGGTCGTAGAGCTGCTTCGGAGCAGTTCGTCGGTCGTGATCATTCCAGGTTACGGAATGGCTGTGGCCCAAGCGCAACATTCGCTTTCGGAGGCTGTGAAGATCCTGCGCAAGAAGGGCAAGAACGTGCGATTTGCGATCCATCCGGTCGCGGGTCGCCTCCCGGGCCACATGAATGTCCTTTTGGCGGAGGCCAGCGTGCCCTACGACATCGTGCTCGAGATGGATGAAATCAATGAGGATTTCCCGGACACGGACGTGGTGCTCGTGATCGGTGCCAACGACATCGTGAACCCGAGCGCGCTCGACGATCCCGCCAGTCCTATCGCGGGAATGCCCGTCTTGGAGTGCTGGAAGGCCCAAAAAACGATCGTCATGAAGCGCTCAATGGGGACGGGGTATGCAGGCGTTCAGAACCCCCTGTTTTTCAAGGACAATACGGACATGTTGTTCGGCGACGCCAAGAAGAATGTCGACGCGATCTTGTCGGGGCTACGGGGCTGACGCTACAACATCCTGAAGATGTGGGGCCGTCGGAAACAAGAATCGCAGTCTGAACTTCCTGCCGAGCCGAAGAAGCGGCTCGTGGACGTCGCTTCGGGCGCGGGACCGTCGGCCAAACCGGCAGGTCCCAAGCCGCCCGCGGGCGCACCGTCGAGCGCGGTGGCTTCGCCGCCACGGCCGAGTGGCGGGACGTCCTTTCCCAGTGCGCCTCCGCTTCCGGAGGCGCCCAAGCCCGTGGCGGAGACGAAGCCTGCCGCTCCGGCGGAACCGTCCGTCGCGGCGCCCATGCCCGCGGCTCCGCAGGCTCCTGCGGCCAAGCCCGCAGCTACGCCTGCACCGTCGGTCACCGTGATCGGTGAAGGCATGGAGATCGATGGGAGCCTCACCACCGCCGCGGGTCTCGTGGTGTACGGCACCATCGAAGGCGACGTGACCTCGAGCGGGCACGTGGAGATCCATCCGCGCGCAGTCGTTAAGGGGGCGGTCTCTGCTGCCTCCGTCAATGTGGAAGGCAACGTGGAAGGCGACATCGCTACGCGTGGGCGCCTCTACATTGGCGCTGCCGGTCGCGTCGAGGGCGACGTCCGGGTCAAGAGCCTCAACGTCGAAGAAGGCGGCAGCCTGCTCGGCCGCTGCATGATGACCGGCTGATCGCGAGCGTGAGGCCGGCGGTCGGCCGCCGGCCATGTGAGCGTCCGCGGCCTACTGATCTTCGATCGCTCCGTTGCTGATCCACGTGAGGATGTCGCCGAGCTCTGCCTCGGTGAGCCGTCCTTCGCCGGTCAGCGGGTTGTACGGCATGGGGTTGCCGATGATGCCGTCGGCGCCCGTGAGCTTCATGTACAGGTAGCTGGCCTCGGCGTCGCCGGGGACGATGAGGGGCAGGTCGGGCATCTGCAGCGAAGCCGCAAGCAAGCGCTCGTACACGCCTTCGCCGGAGAGGACGAGGCTGCCCTGCGCTTCGGTCTCGGAGTGGCAACCGCCGCAGTTGGCTTCGAGGATCGGTTGCACGCGTGAGGCCCAGGTCACGCCGTTGCCGAGGAGGTTGAGATCCTCGGGCGCGAGGGAGTAGGAGCAGTTGTTGTAGTCGATGGGGTTCGAGAGGTAGACCTCGTCACCGCCGACGGGGAAACCTTCGACCAGGCAGTAGAGGCCGAGCATCTCGGGGATCGTCAGCGGCGGGTTGGCGAGCGGCATGCGCGAGCCGGGCAGGGCGCTGTCGTACATCTCGCCGCGGATCCGGCCGATGAGGTAGCTGTCCTCGGGGCTGCCGGACGCGAGCAGGCGGGTGTCCATGCCCATCGTGGCGCCGAACATGCCGTTGTGGTTGGCGTCGCCTTCTTGGATGCCGGCGGCGACGAGCTGCTGGACTTGATCGAGCTGGTAGTCGGCGACGCGGCCGACGAGGTGCGAGCCGTCGCCGATCTTGCGCCACTCCGTATTGAACGAGGCGAACTCGATGTCCATGACCTGGCCGCCGTCGACGAAGCCGCGGACGAAGTGGGCGGTGCCCCAGCCCTGGTCACGGTCGTCTCCGCCTGCGGGAGACGCGAGCTTGATGTGGAGGCCTGGGCTGTTCTCGTCGGTGGGTCCATCACCCTCGCCTTCGCCAGCGACGTGTTGGATCCAGGCGATCTCGATGGGCGGTCCACCGAAGCTGCCGTCGAAGCGCATGCGATCGCCGGCGCCCTCGCAGCCATCGAACACCGAGGAGTATTCGCCGGGCTGGACGTTGCAGCGGGAGTCGAATGCGGCGGCGAAGCTCGCGGGCGTGCGGAGGTCCGGATATTCCTTGCTGTTGTGGCACACGCCGCCGTTGGGCGTGCAGGTGCGCCAGATGACCTTGCGATGGAGGTCGAGCCCCGTGGGGAACCTGGCCTGGGCGTCGAGGACGATCGCGTTGGTGCCCGTGTACGGTGCCACGGGGCCTTGTGGCTCGACGGGGGGCCGCTCGGGCTCGAAGTCGATGTTGCCTTCGTTGTAGCTGATGGTCTCGCGGCAGCCGCAGAGGGCCAAGGCCACGAGGGCGAGGGGAGGAGCGAGATTCCGCGCCATCATACGAAGACGTCTCCGTAGGGAGGATCGGCGGGGAAGAACTCTTCGTGGTCGCAGCCGAGGACGTCCATCAAGGTCTTGGCGGTGGAACGGTAGGAGAACACGGGGCCCTCGGCCTCGAGGTCGCTCGCGCGGGTGGTGCCGATGATCCGGCCTTTGGCGGCGACGGGTCCGCCCATGAAGGGCATCGCCATCCAACGCGTAGCCAGGTCTCCGCCGTGGTCGCTGCCGCGCGCCGAGTTGAAGCGGCCGCCGCGGGTGGAGCGGGAGAACTCCGAGCCACAGACGACGACGGTGTGATCCCAGTAGGTGCCGCCCGCGGGGTGCTGCATGCGTTTGAGGGCCCACTCGAGCCCGGAGAGCGTGCGGTTGAGCTCCTCCATCCGGATGGGGAGGTTCTGCTCTTCGTCCGAGTGCATGTCGTAGCCGCCTTGATCGAAGTAGACCGCGGGGCAGCCGAAGTGGAACAGGCGCAGGGCGAGGTGGGCATCGCGGCCCGAGCCGTTGTCTCCGAACACTTGACTCAGCTGGCGGTTGGAGAGGCCGTCGTAGGCTTCGTCGGAGGGACGGCCCACGCGGAGGATGTCGCTGCTGAAGATCTCCGCGTAGGCACGCGTGGCTTCGCGCGAGCGAATGTACGCATCGATGGAGGCGCTGTGCGCCGGATGGACGCCTTCGCGGTTGCGGGCGTCGTAGTGCTCCGTCATCGTGCGCGCCCAAGCGGGGAGGGCGTCGCTCGAGCCGGCGGCGAAGCGATCGAAGTCGTCGCCACGCAACACGGGCGGACGGTGGGCTCCATACACGCCCACGCCGCGGCCCATCCCCGATTCGCCCATGATGATCGCGGGCAGCAACACGTTGTCCTCTGCGGCTGCATCGGCGAAGCGTTGCTGGAGGCCATAGTTGATCATCGTGAAGATGCCCGTCTCGCCACCGACGTAGCCGGTCAGGAAGCGTTCGAGGCCGCTTTGGTGGTTGCCATCGGCGCTGCCGGCCAGGGGCTCGTGATCGACGCAGGGGACGACGGCGATCTCGTGGGTGAAGTCTGGGACGCGGCGCATGCCGAGCGCGGCGAGGTCTTCGGTGAGCCACATGTTGCCATCGAGCACGCCGCCGACGCCCCATTCGGTGCCGGAGGAGACGTTGGGGGCGAGGCCAAACGGGTTGAACTGCTCGGCGACCGCACCGTTGAACGAGGTGGTGAACCGGAAGCCGCCGCTGAGGCGGATATAGAGGAGGTGTCGGACGGTACCGAAGGCCTCGGTGGCGTGGACCTGGCGAGGGATCCAGATGTGCGGCATCGCGAACGAGGCCGCGGCGAGACCACCGGCTTTGAGGAGCGAACGTCGACGTAGAAGGTTGGTCATTGGTTCGTTCCTAGTAAAAGAGCATCTCCGAGCTCGAGAGGGTGGCAAAGCACACCGGACGGGCGAAGGTGCCGGCGTCGCACGGTGCGGGGGAACACGAGGTCGCCGCGAAGCGGGCCTCCTCGAGCTCTTCTTCGGTGGGGCTACGTCCGAGGAAGGTGGCGAGCTGGTGGGCGACGATGCCTTCGGCGGTGGCGTCATCGAGGAACTGATCGCCGCTCATGCCGGGGGGGAGCAGGGGCGCTAGATCGACGCCTCGCTCTTCGCCGATTCCGCAGACGGAGGCGACGAAGGCTTCCTGGACAGCGGTGTTGAGCACACTCACCGTCGTAAACCGACCGCCGACTTCATTGGAGGGGCAGCCACCCAGGCTGCGCGCGAGGTTGCGATAGTCGAACTCGACCTCGCGCTCCTCGTTGATCCGCCAGCGCGTATTGTTGATGAGCGCGAAGCCCCACGGCGACACGCCTTGCTCCTCCGCATCCTGGCCAACGTAGTCCTCGGGGTGGGGCAACCGGTGATCGCACGCGGTGATGGGATACGCGGTCGTGTGATGGATGGAGTCGATCCACCCCTCCACGGCGATCTGCTTCATGGGTCCGTACGTCCAGCGCCGCGAGGAGCCATTGTCGCCCCGGCTCGACTGCAGATACACGAACGAGGTCGCGATCGCGTAGTGGAGCGCGCGAATGTCTCCGTTGTACTCGAGCAGATACCGGACGAGCTCGTGGCGCACGCGTGGCGACTCGATGCTGAGCGGGTAGCCAAGGAACTGCTCGATGGCCTCGTCCACGGCGTACTCCCAGAAGGCGGGCTGGCTCGCGATGATGCGACCGGGCAGCTGCAACTGCTCCCATTCGTGGGGCAGGAGTTTGCCGGCCCAGAGCATCCCTTCTTGATCGCCGGACTTGACCGCACGCTTGGGATCGGGCTCGAGGGTGAGCACGTTGTGACCCCAGACGATGCTCGTGCACTCGCCGGTCGTCGCGGGATCCAGGCAGGCGTACTCGATGAAGGCGTCCGGGACGACGCCGACGTGGGGGTGCTCCCAGTAGCCGTTGTTCCAGAGGCGATACAAGCGAGCCATGTCGCTGCGCTCGTTGTTGTAGGGCGGGCGCCCGAGGAAGGTCTTGAACATGAACGCGGCGCGGTCGTCCGCGGTGTCGTAGCGCCGGACCAAGACGGGGTGGGCGCTCGTGACCGCGGCGAACTGATCCCAGCTGATGAGTCCGCGGTAGGCCTTGCCCACGAGGTCGTCCATGTCGAACGCGCGCTCGAAGTTCACGGCGCGGTTGTTGTAGAGCAGCTTGTCGGCCCAGCGGCGTTGGTTGACGAGCGCGTACTCGTCCATGGACTGGAGCGTGCGGACGGTGTCTCCCCATGTGGGTAGGGCGCAGACCGTGGAGACCTCGCCCGGCGTGGGATAGCGACCCAGGAAGTCCGCGAACACGCGCCGGCAGGCCTCGAGGGGGTTGACGGGTTGGACTTGGAGGCCCACGCCCCACAGCGCTTCGCAGACGCCCACGTTGACGGGATTCTGGAGCGGGAGGCCGGAGCAATAGGCGGTGCAGTCCGCCCCGCAGTCGATGGTGGTGCCCTCTGCGGGCGGGGTGACGGGAGCGGGGGCCGGCAGCAGGTCACCGCCGCCGCGGAACGCCCCATCCGAGACCGGGGCTCCATTGCCGACGAGCTGTCCCGGACCGCGAGCGGGATCGGCTGCGTCCATCCCACGAATGTCGTTGCAGCCGAAGAGGCCCACTCCGACTGCGACTAGCCACCACGCCTTGCTCGTTGCCACGATGTTTATTTAGCGCGGAATCCTGCGAGGAGAAATGGATCGTGGGACCCCGATGATGGGGTCTGTAGACCCGCTCGCGTACACCTGATGGCGCGTAAGAGGACCGGCCACACAGTTACGAGCAGGGCTTCGCAGAGGCCTTCCACGCGATCGAGGCATGTATACTCGCGCGACAATGGTCCGTAGGTTCCACAACGCAACGTGGTTGTCATGGGTGGGAAGCTGTTTGCTCGCTGGAGTCTCCGTGTTCGCTTGGGAGGCGCGCGCCCAGGCGAGTGAGTCGGCGGGTACCTCGGCGCAGGCGGAGTCGAGCGGCCGTTCGGAGCGGCGAGGGCCGGCGCCGATGCGCGGACGCATCGGCCTGGGCGCACTACGGACGGTCTCGGGTCTCAATGGGCTCGTCGTGCGGGGATACCTCGCCAACCGCCTGAGTCTGGGGTGGGTGACGGGGGTGGCGACCTTCTCGCATCGCGACACCAACGAGGACGGTGAGTACGAGCGGGTGAGGACGGTGGGCCACGTGGGGCTGGGTCCAGAATTCCACTTCTGGCCGGTGCAGGGCGATCGCTCGCAGCAAGTCCACGCGGACGTCGGAATCGGGGTGCGCCTGCTCGCGTATGTGGGGTTCCTCGGGAACCTCGACGAAGAGGAAGAAGACACGCTCGATACGCCGCTCGAGTTCGATCTCGAGGTGCCGATCGCGATGCAGCTGTTCATCGGACCGCGGGTGGCGATCATGCCGGAGTTCGGCCTCGTGCTGCGCTTCATCCCCGGGCAGCGCGAGCCGGACGAGAACGGCGAGTTCGACAGCAACCCGGGGACGGGCGCGGGTTCACGGCTCGGGACGACGGATGGCCCGGGCATCGGCGTGGAGCTCGGGGACCACGCGGGGCTCTTCCTGGGGGTGGGCGTGGCGTATTACTTTGGCAAGCTCAAACGCTGAGCCATGGCCAAGCTCTACTTCCGATACGGCACGATGAACGCGGCGAAGACCCTGAACTTGCTCGCGGTCGCGCACAACTACCGGCAGCAGGGCAAACGCATCATGTTGCTCAAACCGAAGCTCGAGGATCGCTTTGGTCGCGAGGTCATCGTTTCGCGCTCGGGGCTCTCCGCGAGCGCGGACATGCTGGTCGAGGACGGCACGATCTTCGATCCCGAAGACTTTCGCGGGCTCGATTGTGTGCTCGCCGACGAGGCGCAGTTCTTCTCCGCCGCGGTCATCGAGCAGCTCCGCTGGCTGACGCTCTCGGTCGACGTCCCCATCATCTGCTACGGGCTGCGGACGGACTTCGCGACGCGGGCGTTCCCTGGCTCGCAGCGGCTCTTGGAGCTCGCCGACTCCATCGAAGAGGTGAAGGTCACGTGCCAGTTCTGTGGGCGGAAGGCGGTCTTCAACCTGCGGCACGGCGAGGACGGGGCGGCAAGCGAAGGACCCCAGGTGATGCTGGGCGCGAGCCAGTACGTCTCCGTGTGCGGCCGCCACTACCTCGAGCGGGTCGGGGTGGTGGGCCTCCGGCGGCTCGGAATCGCGGTCCCGGGCGGTCACGCGGAGTAGGCGCCACCGCGACGGGCGCGGCACCCATGACGGGCGCGCCGGGCGAAAAATCGGCCCCGAGACCGGTCGAGCCCCCAAGCTTCGAACGGTCCCGGGGCCTTCGTCTACCCCAAGGCGGGCACCCTCTCCAAGGCGCCCGCCTTCCCAATGAGGTGTTCGACCGCGGCGCGTGGCTCTTGAAGCGCGCGTCCATCTTCGCGCGCGCCACCCGATCTCCGCGCGCGGTTGGGGTTCTCATCCGGCCGGTAGGAGCGCGGGCGCCGACGACCCCGCGACGCCGCGGTTCCGGTTTTCACCCCGCCCGGCGTGAGGAGCTGCGGGCGCCGACGAACCGCGAGAACCGCGAGAACCGGTTTGCCGGCCGTCCGGAGCGGGCGCCGACGACCCGCCGGCAGCAGAACCGGTTGACCGCCGCCCGGAGTGCGGGTACCGAGGCTCCCGATGCTCGGAACGCTCGTCCGTCGGATCACGATCAACGCGCTCGATACCGTGGTCGAACGCGGTCGGAGTGCAGAGGCAACCCCGGTGCGTTGGGCCGCGTCGGCGCTCGACACCGTTCGCGCGAAGGTGGGGCTCACGGAGATCGCCCGTGAGAGTCCGCTGCCCGCGTGGACGGGGGACCACCCCCATCGGCCGATGTGGGAGTCGGACCGTAAGAAGCTCCACAAGCATCGGATCGATCAAGGGATCATCTCGCCCGACGGGGACAGCAAGGCCGGGGAGAGCGCGGCGGCGGCCCCGAGCCTCGATGCGCCCATCAAGGTCTTCTACAAGCGCGGTTGCCCGTACGCGCGAGCGGCCCTCGATCTCCTGCGAGAGCGCGACCTCGCGTTCGAAGCGCAGGACATCAAGGGGGACGACGCGACGCTCAGCTGGCTCAAGATCGTGACGGGCAAGAAGGTGACCCCGCAGATCTTCATCCGGGGCGAGGCGATCGGCGGCTACGACGAGCTCCGCGCCCTCGATGCTTCCGGGGAGCTGCTCCGGCGTGTGCAGCCCGAGGCGCCGCAGGAGGTCGAGGAAGCCAGCGACGAGATCTCTGCGGCGGACCTGCTCGAGCGCCTCGCGGACAAGGTGCCCGTGCGGGTGCTCGACGTGCGCGAAGCGAGCGAGGTCTCTTCGGGCGTCATCGAAGGCGCGATGCACATTCCGCTGGCCTCGCTCTCGGAGCGCGCGGCGGATCTGGACAAGACAGCGGTGTGGATCGCGTATTGCCACGCGGGGGTGCGCTCGATGACCGCGGTGGAGCGCCTGCGTGCGGCGGGTTTTCGTTCGGTCGTGAGCCTGCGCGGCGGGATCATGGCTTGGCGCGCAGCGGGCGGCCCGGTGGCGAAGCTCGCGGGACCCAAGAAGCTCCCGGTGCTCCAGGTCCACCCGGAGAAGTCTCCGTTCGAAGGGTGGGCCGCAGACGACGACGCCGGTGCGGCCGAGGTGCTCGAGGGCGATGCGCTGGTCCAGCGCGTCCGCGAGGTCCTGGACGAATGCCGCCCGATGGTCCAGGCCGACGGTGGGGACATCGAGCTCATGGACGTGCAAAGCAACGTCGTGCACCTCCAGCTGACGGGGAACTGCGTCGGCTGCCCGAGCTCGCAGGCGACGCTCCGCCAGGGTATCGAGCGGCGGCTCAAGGCTCGCATTCCCCAGATTACGGGGATCTCTTCGCCTCAGCTCCAATAGGTCGAAGCCCGAAGACGCAAAAAGGGGAGCCGAATGGGCTCCCCTTTTTCATGCGGCGAAGGTGGCGGCGATCAGTAGAAGCAGACGTGGTCGATCGCGATGTCGAACATCGCGTTCGCCCGGGTCTGGAACTGGACGCCGACGAGCGTCGCGAGATCGAGGTCCTGACGCTGGCCCCAGCTGCCCTGGGCAAAGCTGTCGAACGGGACCTCGTAGCCTTGCCACGTGCCCTTGAGGGTGGCGATCGCCTGGTACGAGTTGCCGCATTGGCCATCGGCGACATCACATGCGCCGCCTTCCTCGATGGGCGTGTCCGCGAGCGCGGGGATCTTCACGTCGATGTTGAGGTTGCCGCTGAACGACTTCGCGTAGAACGAGATGCCGGTGTACGCGCTCGCGTCATAGGTCATGCGCGTGGAGTAATCGATCACGCACTCGCCGGTCTCTTCGTCGATCGTGGGCTCCATGCCCATGTTGTTGAGGTCGAAGCCGAAGCCGGCACCCCAATCGGAGAAGCCGCTGCCGGTGCTGCGCGCGGCGTAGAGGGACTCCCGGGCGCCCGGCTCGGCGGGGGAGAACGGCGTGCCGCAGGGCGGCGGGGTCTGGGTGGCCCCCTCCGTGTTGTCGTTGTAGGTGTACCAGGCGCCGGCGCGGCCATCCGTGACGGGGATGAGCGGCGGCAGGCCTTCGAGGTCGTCGATGAGGCTCACGCAGGCGACCTCGGTCGCGGGGCCGTTGTCCTCGGTGGTGTCTCCCGACTCGGAGGCGGTGTCCTCGGAGCCCGCCTCGTCTTCGGCCTCGGCGTTGGAGTCCTCTTCGGAGTCCTCTTCTTCGCCGGAGTCTCCGTCTTCTTCACCCGTGTCGCTGACGCTCGAGCCGCTGTCGCAAGCGGTGAGCGCCATGGTCAAACCCACGACGAGATGAACGCCCCCCCAAGCCTTGAACATCGATGGATAATGCATCGCCGAAAAAACTCCTCTTGCTCCATCCTCGTGACTCGCGGCGGCCTCGGCCGTGCAGGCGTCCTGCACGACTCGAGCACTAAGCCCACGAGGACTTGCATTTCGCGGTCAAATAGCATGAAGTGCAGCCCCTGGCGAAGTGATTTTCGCCCGTGCACCCGCGGCGCGAGGTTCGACGGCTGCGGATCGGACCGTTCCGATGTCCGGTGCGCTGTCACGGCGGCCGCATCGTTTCCGCGATCGCATCGGCGGTCGCAACCGCGGTCGCAACGATGGCTTCCGCTGATCGATCGGATCCGGACGCTCTGCGGGCGCCGAGCGACACCTCCGCGGGCGGCTCAGGCGTGTATCAGCGCGCCGAGTTCAGTGGGTCGGCGGTCACCGGTCAGCTCGGCCGCAAGCGAAAGCGATTGGTCGCGGAGACGAGCGCGCTCATGATCCCGGGCTCGTTGGCGGAGTGCCCCGCGGTCTCCACGAATTGAAGTTCGGATTTGGGCCAGGCCTTGTGCAGGCGCCAAGCGTTGCGGGGCGGACAGATGACGTCGTAGCGGCCGTGCACGATGACGCCGGGGATGTGCTGGATCTTGTCCATGCCATCGAGCAACTGGGTGGAGGGCTCCATGAACCCGCGGTTCACGAAATAGTGACACTCGATGCGGGCGAAGGCGAGGGTGAAGCCGGCATCGTCGCAGTGCGCGACGAGATCGCGATCTTGGATGAGGCTCGCGACGCTGCACTCCCAGCGGCTCCAGGCTTTGGCCGCGAGCTCTCGCATGCGCGGGTGCGGGCCCACCAGGCGTTGGTGGTAGGCGCCGATGAGATCGCCGCGTTCGTCCTCGGGGATCCCGGCCAAGAACTCGTCGTAGCTATCGGGGAACAGGAAGCGCGTTCCACTGAAATAGAACCAGTCCATCTCGTCCTGCGCGAACGTGAAGATCCCGCGGAGGATCATCTCCGTCACGCGATGCGGGTGGGACTGCGCGTAGGCGAGCGCGAGCGTGCTGCCCCAGGAGCCGCCAAAGAGCTGCCAACGCTCGACGCCGAGGTGGATCCGCAGGCGCTCGAGATCGTCGACGAGATCCCAGGTGGTGTTCTCCGCGATGCTGGCGTGAGGGGTGCTGCGTCCGCACCCGCGCTGGTCGAACAAGATGATGCGGTAGCGGCGAGGATCGAAGAAGCGGCGGTGTTTGGGCTCGGTGCCGCCGCCCGGGCCCCCGTGGAGGAACACGACGGGCTTGCCCTCCGGGTTGCCCGATTGTTCCCAGTAGATCTCGTGACGCCGTGATACGCGGAGCTTTCCGGACTGGAATGGCTCGATCTCCGGATAGAGTCCGTTCGAAGCGCCCACGTCGAGAGCTTCGCAGTCGCTGTGCGGCTCGGCAAGCGGGATCGCGGAGTGCCTAGCGCGGATGATGCCCCTCGGTCGCGAGAATGAGCTGGTCGAGGATGCCGGGTTCGTAGGCGGAGTGACCGGCGTCCGGAACGAGCACGAAGTTGGCTTCCGGCCAGGCCTTGTGGAGGTCCCACGCCGACAGCATGGGGCAGACGATATCGTAGCGTCCCTGGATGATCGTCGCGGGGATGTGCCGGATGCGCTCGATGTCTTGGAGCAGCTGGCCGTCGCGGGCGAAGAATCCGCGGTTCACGAAGTAGTGGCATTCGATCCGGGCGAAGGCGATGGCGAAACGCTCCGTCTTGGCGGCCTCGATCGAGGCGGGGTTGGGGAGCAGGAAGCTCGTGGTGGTCTCCCAGGTCGTCCACGCGCGTGCCGCCCGGAGGACGACCTGGGGGTCGTCGCTCGTCAGGCGGCGATGGTAGGCGGCCACGAGGTCGCCGCGCTCGTCCGGCGGGATCGGCTCGATGAAGCCCTCCCACGCCTCGGGGAACATCGCGTTGGCGCCGTCTTGGTAGAACCACCGGAGTTCATCGGCGCGGAGCATGAAGATCCCCCGCAGGATCATCTCCGTGACGCGCTCGGGATGCGTCTGCGCGTAGGCGAGCGCGAGCGTGCTGCCCCACGAGCCACCAAAGAGTTGCCACTGCTCCACGCCGAGATGGACGCGCAGGCGCTCGAGGTCCGCGACGAGGTCCCAGGTGGTGTTGTGATCGAGCGACGCATGCGGGGTGCTGCGCCCGCAGCCGCGTTGATCGAACAAGATGATGCGATAGACGGAAGGATCGAAGAAGCGGCGATGCTTCGCATCGGAGCCGCCGCCCGGACCGCCGTGGAGCACCACCACGGGTTTTCCTGCCGGGTTTCCGGATTGCTCATAGTAGAGGGTGTGGAGCTCCGAGACGGTCAGCATGCCGCGCCCATAGGGCTCGAGGGCGGGGAAGAAGCCCCGACGTGGTTCGCCGTTCACTGCGGAGGCTCCTGCGTCGTCGCTTCGAGGACCGAGGCGGGGGCCGCGACGAGCTCGATGAGGACGCCTTCGCCGCCTTGCGGATGCGACTCGGACCCTTTGGGGTGAATGAAGCAGACGTCGTGGCCTGCCGCGCCCTTGCGGATCCCTCCCGGGGTGAACCGCACGCCGTGCTGCTCGAGCCAGCGCACGGCCGCGGGCAAGTCGTCCACCCAAAGGCCGATGTGATTGAGCGGAGGCTGGTGCACGCGCGGCGAACGCTCCGGATCCAAGGGTTGCATGAGGTCGAGCTCCACGGCGTGGGGCCCCTCGCCGATCGCGAGGATGTCCTCGCAAACGTTTTCGGCCGCGCTCTCGTAGCTGCCGCGCACCGGAAGGCCGAGCAACTCGATCCACAGCGTGCGCAGGGGGTCGCGGTCCGGACCGCCAATGGCCACCTGCTGGAGGCCCAGCACACGGAAAGGGCGGTCATCGGCGGGCGGCATGGGAGGATCCTACCAGCTCGCCGAGCTGATACCATGGTCGCATGGCCAGCGACCTGGAACACCGGGACGATCGCTTCGTCCTCTCCACCGCCACACATCGGCTCGTGGTCTCACGCCATGGCGGACGGATCGTCGAGTACTCCGTGGGCGGGAGGAACGTGCTCGCGACCGCCGGTACCTACTTGCAGCAAGGTTCCACGTTTTGGGTCGCACCTCAGAGCCACTGGGAAACGGCCTGGCCTCCGTCGGAGGCGCTCGACGTGGAGCCGTATCGTGAGTTCGAGGGGCACGAGCTCGAGCGCGCGCCGGGGAGCACCGCGGACCTTCGTCTGCGCAGCGAGGCCGACCCGGCGCTCGGCGTGTGGTTCCAGAAGGACATCACGTTGCATGCCGACGGAAGCGTACGACTCCGCTATGCGATCCACGCGGAGCGCGAGGTGACTTGGGCGCCTTGGGAGGTGACCCGCCTCCGTCCAGGTCTCTGCTTCTTCAGCCCAGGCGCCCACCGTGAGCCGATCTTGGATCCCGCGGTCGAGGCGGTGGAGATCGTCCCCGACGAGGGGGTCGCCTGGGTGCCGTTCGACGCGGGCAATGATCGCTTCCGCACCCTCTTGGCCGACGCGGACGGATGGTGTGGCTACGCCCACGATGGTTTGCTCCTGCTCAAGTCGTTCCCCGCCGTCGCGTCGTCTGCGTTTGCCCCCGGCAATGGTTCCCTCAAGGTCTGGTGGCAAAACAACGAGTTCATCGAGCTCGAGCAGGTCGGTCCTCACGTCGTCCTGACCCCGGGAACCCCGGAGGTCTACGACGTCGCGTGGCAGCTGCAGGCGCTCGGTCCCGAGGTCGAGGTCGCGCCCAGAAGCGCCTCGCTCGCGGCGTTGCTTCCGTGGCTCCGATGATCGCGCAGCGCGGCCGGATCGCGGCGTTGCTCATCGTCGTGGCCTGCGTGGCTGCGCCGGTCCAGAGCCCCGATCCGGGGGTCTCCCATGAGCGGCGCGCCGTTCCAGGGACGGAGGCCATGGCCGAGGTGGTGACCGTCGATCTGACGCGCATGCAGTTCATCCCCGCGATCGCGGCCGGGCACGGAAACGGGACGCCGCGGGCGACCGTGGATGCGCTGCGGCGCGAGACCGGCGCGTGGGTGATGGTCAACGGTACGTTCTTCGATCCGCAAGGACGCGCGCTCGGGTTGCTGCGGGGCGCCGGGACGCCCGCGAGCCCGTTGCGGAGCGCGGACTGGGGCGTGTTGGAGGTCACCCGAGGCGGGCGGGCACGCATCGTCCACACGCGCGACTACGCGGCGTCTCCCGACGTCGAGTTCGCGGTTCAGTGCGGTCCACGGGTGGTCATCGACGGTCGCGCGCCTTCGCTCAAGCCCCAGCGCGCGCGCCGTACGGCGCTCTGCTTGCGAGACCCCACGCACGTGGCCCTCGTCGTGGTCGACGAACGCATCGAAGCTTCGGACCTCGGGGCCTGGTTCGCCGCGACGCCCCACGCGGGTGGCCTCGGGTGTCGCGACGCGCTGCTCTTGGACGGCGGACCTTCGACGCAGCTATCCGCGCGGTTCCCTGGGGTCGAGCTCGAGGTCGCCGGAGGCTCGCCGGTCCCCAACGGTGTGGGTGTGGTGCCACGCGCTCCGCAGACAGAGCCGGAGCAGCGCGGGTAGCACGAGGACGTCTCCGAGCCACGCGAGCAGGATGAGGAGCGCGCCCCATCCCCCGAGCAACCGTAGCGGCGGGAACGAAGACAGCAGGTTGACGCTCAAGCCGACGGCGAGGACGAGCGAGGACACGGTCACCGCCTTGCCGCTCGAGCGCAGCGATTCCTGCATCGCCGCGACCACGCTCGTGGGTCCGCCGGGGCGTGTGGCGGCGTGCTGGAGCCCCGCGAGCAGGTGGATCGTGTCGTCCACGGCGAGCCCCAAGACGACGACGAGGATCACGGCGGCCAACGGATCGAGCGGAATCCCGGCGGGGCCGAGCAAGCCGTAGCCGAGGAGCACGGGGACCGTGTTGGGGATCACGCTCAACAGCGCCAAGCGCGGGCTGCGAAACAGCACCCCGATGAGGGCGCTCACGGTGACGAGCGCCAGCCACAAACTCTTGCGCAGCTCGAGGCTGATCTGGCTGACCCCGTGGTAGGCCAGCGCGGTCGTTCCCGTGATCCGCGTCTCCACGGGGTCCCGTTGCTGCGCGTGTCGATCCCAGGCCTCGGCTTCGAGCGCGAGGAAAGCTCGGGCTCCGAGATCGCCGAGCCGAAAGCTCAGCCGCGCGGTGCCATCGGGCGCGAACCATGCGGCGCGCTCGCGCGGGGTGATGACCGCGCGGATCTCGGGCTGCGCGCGTGCCCATGCCGCCCACCCATCGAGGAGGGCTTCGCCTTGGGGCTGCCGCCAGTACTCTGGCGTCGCCTGCAACTCGAGCTCGAGGGAGAGGCTGCCACCGAGGACCTCGTCGAGGCGAGCGTTGGCGAGCGCGACGGGGTGCGAAGGGAGCAGCAGGTCGCTCAAGCGGTTGTCCACGACGACCCGGGCTGCCCAACCCACGCTGATGGCCGTGACGAGACCCGTGCACACCAACACGAGGTGTGGCCGGGCCAACGCAAACTCGCCGAGCGTCGCCGCGAGCCCGCCCTCGTGCGACGCGGGGGTCGCGGTCGCGGAGCGTGGGGGCGAGTCCATGAAGGACAGCATCCAAGGCGTGAGCACCAGCAGGGTCGCGAGCGCCAGCAGCATGGCGGCCGCGGCGTACAGCCCGAAACTCCGAAGGATCGGCATCGAGGCCAGCGACAGCGAAGCAAAGCCCACGCCGGTCGTGACCGTGCTGAGGACGCATGCCCATCCCACGCGCGAGGCCGTGCGAACGATCGCGTCCGGCCACGCGAGGTTGCCGGCTCCCGCCTCGCGTTGGGCTCCGAGGGTGAGGTGCAAGACGTCGGCGACGATGATGACCGGGAGCAGCGTGAAGTAGGCCTGGTTGAGCAACCCAATGGGTTCGCCGAGCCAACCCATGAGGCCGACGAGGCCGATCATCGGGATCGCCGCGCTCAGGCCCGTCACGACGACGAGTCCGAGGTTGCGCATCGTCAGGAACAAGCCCAAGCCGACGATCCCGAGGGCGAGCGGCACCAGGCGCTGCTGGTCGTGGAGCGTCAAATGGAAGAACGCCGCGCGGACGGCGGGGAGCCCCGCGAGGTCGAGCCGAAGCTCCGTGGATTCGCCGAACTCGGCGAGGATCCCTTCGATGCGGGTCATCGTCGCGGCGGTCGTGAACAGGTCGTCGCTCGTGGTGGCGAGCTCGACGACGACGAGGGTGGTGCGGCCATCCTCGGAGAGCCAAAGGGGAACCGCACGCGGGTCGCTGAGCAACAACGAGCCGCCGAGCTGTTCGGCGATCGCGGCGACGGTGGGTCCCCCGGGGAGCGGGCGGATGCGACCGAGGGTGTGGACTTCGCGGACCTCGGGATCGGCGGCGAGCTCGTCGGCGAGGCGATCGAGCGTCGCGAAGGCTTCGCGGGTGATGACGCCGCCCTGCGCATCGCGTTGGGCGACGATCGCAAGGCTGCGATCATCGGGCCCGAAGCGGGTCTGGAACGCCTTCCAGGTGGCGAGCCGGGCACTGTCGTCGCCGTAGAACGTCGCCGACGAGAAATCGAAACGCAGGCGCAGGGCACCGACGCACGAGACCGCCACGAAGGCGACGAGCGCAAGTCCGCAGACGGTGCGATGTGCGAGCGCCCACGCGGCCAAGCGCCCAAACACGTTGCTTGGCTTCGCGGAGGCCGCCAAGGGATCAGGCGGCACGATGGGGTGGTTCCGGCAGGTGCACGTCGAGTTGCGGGAACGGGATCGCGATGCCGTTGGCGTCGAGCGCCTTCTTGATGGCGACGTGCAGCGTATCCCAGACGACCCAGTAGTCCGCGTTCTTGCACCACACGCGGACGTTCCAGTTGACCGAGGAATCCGCGAAACCGGCGACGAGCACCTGGTGACCGCGCTGCGGATCCCGGAGCGGGAGCGTGAGGGCGACCTCCTCGAGCACCTTGCGGACCGCATCCATGTCGGCCTCGTAGGAGACCCCGACCGTGGTGTCGACGCGCCGGTGGCTATGGAAGTTGTAGTTGTCGATCTGCGAGGTCGAGACGGCGGAGTTGGAGACGACGATGCGGCGGTTGTCGACCGTGTCGAGCGCGGTCATGAACAGCCCGATCTCCGCAACGACGCCCTTGGTACCCGCGATGTCGACGAAGTCTCCGATCTTGAACGGACGGAAGGTGAGCAGCAGGACGCCGGACGCGAAGTTCGAGAGCGTGCCCTGGAACGCGAGGCCGATGGCGAGACCGGCTGCGCCGAGGACGGCCGCGAACGTCGTCGTGTCGATGCCGAACACGCTCAGACAGGCGATGACCGCTGCGACGATGAGCAGCCACCGGGCGAGGCTGGCAAAAAAGAGCGTCAGCGCGCGATCGAAGCTGCGGCGCTCGAGCACATTGCGGACCCTCGCCTCGAGCCACGCGGCGATGCGAAAGGACACGATGAGCGCGAGCAGGACTCCGACGATTTTGACCGCGTAGTCGATGACGAGCGGGCCGTATTCACCGAGGTTCTCGAAGATCCCAGCGATGGAGACCTCGGGTGAGGCGCGCAGCTGGCTGAGCGTTGTGAACGCAGAGAGGATCATCACCTTTCCGATACCAGAAATATCCGCATCGTGGATACTGGAGTCCGTGCGCGCAATGAGCGGAATTCCTCGCAGGTTCGCAGGCGGCATCGCGTGGTCGTTCGTGCTTGGGTTCGGTCTGCTCTCGGTGACGCGTGTGTGCCAAGCCGCGGATCTGAAGGTTTGCCCAGCGCCCGTGCTGGTCGAGCGCTTTGCCAAGCGCTGGATCAAGCACAAGGTCGTCCCTATGGAAGGGCTCGCACAAATTGCGCATCGGTACGGGGTCACGGTCGCGGAGATCAAGCGTTGGAATGAGCTCCCCGTAGATCGTGAGAAGGTCGGCTCGGGGACGACCCTTCGCATTCGGAGCGATCATCGGCCGCCTCCGCGCACACTGGTTCGATACATCGTGCAAGAGAGCGACACGTGGTGGCGCGTGGCGGTCCGGCACGGCGCGGACTCCAAAGATCTACGCGCGTACAATTGGCCGTACCGCGACAAAATGACCCCCGGGAGCACCGTGAAGGTCTGGGCGGATCCGTTGGTCGCCGCGTGGGTGGGTGCATCGGAGCCGGTGTTTCCGGACGAAACATCACGGACCGTTCGGCGCGGCGCCGTGGGCATTGGGCCGCCCGACGATGGGCAGCTCCTCAATGGCGTCCGTATCCCGAGTGGTGAGGGTTACGAGCTCCGGTTCCCCGAAACTGCCTTCGGGACCTCCTTCGCCGTAGAGGCCCTGCTGACGGGGATCGAACGGTTTCGCACGGAGTCGGGCTACGCGGGGGAACTGCTCATTGGATCGATGAGCGCGGCGCGGGGTGGCCCCATCGGTACGCACCGGTCCCACCAAACCGGGCGCGACGTCGACATTCGCTTGCCGAGGCGCGCCGGGGTGCCGACCGGGATCCCCCTGACGCCGCGCCGGATCGATTGGGTGGCCGCGTGGGAGCTCATCAAGGCGTTCGAGCTCACGTCGGTCGAGGTCATGTTCCTCGACTACCCCACACAAAAGCGCGTCTATCGAGCCGCCGTCGCAGCGGGAGCCGCCCCGGAGGAGCTCGATCGCCTACTCCAATATCCCCGTGGATCCCACGCCCGCCTGGGCCTCGTGCGCCACGTCGCGGGTCACGACCAACACATGCACATCCGGTTCCTCTGCGGTCCGTGCGAGCTCGAGTGCGTGGACACGTCGGATCAAGACGAGCATGCGGCGACCGAGGGCGAGGGGGCGCCGGAGATGCCGGACGCCGGCGGCGAACCGCACTGATCGGAGCGGGCACACCGCGAGCGCCGAGCGACACCGCCGCGGGCGGTCCCGGGCGTGCATCAGCGCGTAAAATCAAAGGGGTCGGCGCGCTATGCTTGGGTGTCGTCCGCTTCGAGGGCGGTGCGGAGTTCCTGGGCGAGGGCGGCACCGGCTGCGGGCGAAAGCGACGTCGGATCCCATCCGAGCTCGAGGCCCGCATCCGGGGTGCGCGGGATGATGTGGAAGTGCACGTGGAAGACGGACTGATTGGCGGCGGCGCCGTTGTTCTGCAAGACGTTGTACGCGCTCGCCTTGGAGACGCGCATGACGGCGCGTGCGAGACGCGGCAGCACGCGGCCGATGGCGGCACACGACGCGTCGGACAGCTCGTGTAGGAACGCCTTGCGCTCCTTGGGGATGACCAGGGTGTGGCCGCGGGAGAGCGGGCCGATGTCGAGGAACGCGAGGACGTGATCGTCCTCGTAGATCTTGTGACAGGGGATCTCGCCGTCGAGGATGCGCGAGAACACGGTCGTGGCGTCCGAGCTCATGCGCCTTGGGTAGCACAACGCCGCGGTTCCGTGCCCGGGGGGGGCCGGAAGCGCGGCGTTGCGCAGCGGGACGCCCGGAAGCTAGATGCCGTCGAGCGGGTCGTTCGAGGCCGAGTGGCTCACGCGACGACCATCGTCCTCGCTCTTGGACTTGCGGCTCTTCCCGCCGCCGCTGCGCCGTGCTTTCCCCGAAGGCTCGCTACGGCGGGGTGCGGCGGACTCCTTGATCTTCGTGCCTTCCGTCCGCGTGACGTTGGCGGCACCTTGCGCGGCATCCGGCTCCTGCGTGTCTTCCGGCACGGCGCTCGCCGTGATCACTTGGGCATCGCCGGAGGCCACGGGGGCCGCGGCGGGCGGCTCCGACTTCTTGCTCATGAAGAAATATCCGCCGGCACCGAGCCCACCCAGAAGGACGACCGCTGCGGCGATGAGGGGGAGCTTGCTCCCCGAGGGACGCTCTTCGTAATCCGCCGCGGAGCCCGCGTCGAACCCACCGTCGCTCGCGCCAAACGAGTCCTCCTCAGGGATCGAGGCTCCGAACCGAGCCGCGGGAGCGACCGAGAACGGATCTTCGCTCGGCGCGGCAGCGGACCCAAACCTCGACGGAGCGGAGTCGTCGACATCGTCCACGTCGTCCATCGCGGACCCGAACGACGTAGGAACAGCGTCGTCTTCGCTCTCGTCCGCGTCGCCGAACTCGCTGCCGGGGGCACTCGAGCCCCCGTCCTCTCCGGCGGCGGTGCTCAGCGTCTCGTAGAGCGCGTCGATTTCCTCCTGGACCTCGGCCAAGGCCACGGGGTCGTCGCCCGCGGCTTCGAGCCGTGTCTTGTGCGTTTCGAGTTCTTCCAGCCGAGCCAGAGATTGCTCGATCCACGCCGCGTCCGTCATCGTTGGTCTTGCTCCGTTCCGTCGGGAATCCTGCACGTCCGCAGGACAACTCAACCCGCGAACTATACACGACCGCGGGCAACCGGCCCCACGCGAGTTGGGGTGTCGAGGCCGCTCTCGCGTCTGAAACGAGATCCCCAATACGCCTTGATCCGCAAAACGGGACTCGTGCCGCGCTCGGCTCGCGCTGGAGTTGCGAGGGCGATACGCTTGCGCCCGTGAGCGACAAATTGGGCCCCGAAGCGGAGGGCGAAGCTTCGACGATCGGAGTCGAGGTTGGTGCGGAGCGCGATGCTGCGGCGACGACGGACGAGGCTTCAAAGACCGAGGACGAAGCCATGGCGACGGGCGACGTCCCACCGACCGGGGACGATGCTGTCGGGACGACGGGCGAAGTCCAACCGACCGAAGGCGAAGCTGCGGCGACGAAGGGCGACGTCCCACCGACCGAAGGCGAAGCTGCGGCGACGACGGGCGATGTCTCACCGACCGAGGGCGAAACCGCCGCGACGACGGCGATGCCGACCGAAGCTCGCGCGGCGCAGGGCGAGCCTTTCGCGACGCAAGGTGACCCGGCCCAGCCTCCGCCCGGCACGCGCGAACGAGAACGACGCGATCGGGGCTGGTGGTGGTGGGCGCTGCTGGCGATCGCGCTCGTCGTCGAGTTCTGGATGTTCGGGCGACGAGGCGAGATCCAGGTGTGTGTGGGGAAAGCCGAGGTCCATCGCTTCGAACTCTTGGGGAAAGCCCGGACGGATGAAAATCGTTGGGCCTTCCCGCGCTGCGAGAAGCGTCTCAATCTCGGACTGCGCAGCTCGTACGACGCGCAGGTGGCCGACGCGACCAAAGCGGCGTGTCGGGGGGCAACGCTGTTCAAGTTGCGCAAGGAAGGAAAGCCTTGCGAGCAGGCCACCGATGGCTGGAAGCATCGCGTACGGACGGAATTCGTGCCTCCGTGGGATGCGCGCTACCGGCGAGAATTGTTTTGGTTCTTCTACTGACGCTCCACTCACCCGGGCGCGACTTTTTGGGGCATGCTCGGGCGCGCAAGCATGCCGGGGCGGCGGAGTCCGGAAGGAGACGAGCAAGGAACGCGTGATTCGCGACTCGACGACACGTTGGTCGGTCTTGCCACGCGCTCGCTCCTCTCCGACGAGGACTCTCAGGAGTTCACGCCGGGCTCCAAGGTTGGCCGGTACGTCGTCCTGGAACAGGTGGGGCGGGGTGGCATGGGGGTCGTGCTCGGCGCGTTCGATCCCCAGCTCAACCGCAAGATCGCGCTCAAGCTGCTGCACACCCGTCGCCATCGCGAAGGGTCCCGTTCGAGCGGCTCCGCACGGCAGCGCCTGCTGCGGGAAGCCCAGGCGATCGCCAAGCTCTCTCACCCCAATGTGATCAGCGTCTACGACGTGGGCACGATCGGCGAGGGAATCTACGTCGCGATGGAGTTCGTGGAGGGCTGCACGCTCACCGTGTGGCTCGAGCAGCACAAGCGGCGCCATCAAGAGGTCGTGGAGGTGTTCCTGCAGGCGGGGCGAGGCCTGGCGGCTGCTCACGCGGCGGGACTCGTGCACCGCGACTTCAAACCCGACAACGTGCTGGTCGGTCTCGATGGTCAGGTTCGCGTCTCGGACTTCGGGCTCGCGCGGGCCGATCCGAGCCAAGTCGGCGAGGAACCCTCGGACGCCGAGGAGCCGCTCGAGGAGTCGACCGGTGTCCCGCAGGTCGTGAACTTCGATGACTCGGACGTGTTGTCTTCGCCCCTGACGCAAGCGGGGGTCGTCGTCGGGACGCCGCGGTACATGGCGCCCGAGCAACACGCGGGGGCGCACGCCGATGCCCGCAGCGATCAGTTCGCCTTTTGCGTGACGCTCTACCAGGGGCTCTACGGTCAAGATCCGTACGTGGCCCATACGCTGGAGCGGCTGGCGCTCGCGAAGCAAGACGGACGGATCTGCGAGGTGCCGGCGCAGTCGCGCGTGCCCGCCTACCTCGAGGACATCGTGATGCGGGGGCTCGCGCCCGATCCCATCGATAGGTTTCCTTCGATGGAGGACCTCGTGGCGGCGCTCGAACGCGATCCCGCCGCCTGGCGGCAACGATTCGTCATCGGGGGCATCGGGGTCGCCGTCGCGGTGATCGTTGGATTTGGGGTTCGGTTCTCGCCTGCCGCGGAGGAGTCGGAGTGCAGGCCTGCAGGCGCCGATGCGTGGCGTGGCGTGTGGGACCGCGATCGGAAGGACGCGTTGCGCCAAGGGTTGCAGGCCGTCGCTCCGCAAGCGGGCGCCAAGTCGTGGGCGGCGATCGAGCCTGCGATCGACGGGTTTACCGGACAGTGGCTGCAGATGCGGATCGCGGCCTGCGAAGGTGCACGCGGCGCACCGGCGGAAGGTCGCGGCCCCGTGGCGCTGCAGTTGCGCTGCCTCGAACGGCAGCAGCGCGCGTTGCAAGGGATGCTCGGTGTGGCCGCGGAAGCGAGCGAGCCCACCGTCGCGCGGATCCCTCGCATGTTGGAGGTGATGCCGGAGCTCGAGCTCTGCGAGAGCCGGGAGTTCGTGCTCGCGCAGCCGCTCCCGCCCCGCGAAGTCCAGGTCGAGGCGACCGTAGAAGCGGTGCGCACCAAGCTCGACCGCGTGGCGCCCCTGGCCGCGATCGGGCGCCACGAAGACGCGCTCGAGGTTGCCCGCCGCGCGCTCGACGAGGCGCAGGCGTCTGGCGACGCGCCGGTGCTCGCGGAGGCTCACTACGCCCATGGTCTCGGGCTCGTCGCGACCGGACAGCTCGGTGAAGCCGAGCGCTCGCTCAGCCAAGCGGTGTGGACGGCGACGCGTGCTCAGCACGATGCCTACGTCGCGCTCGGGGCCGATGCGCTGGTCGACGTCGTGGGCAACTATCGGCATCACTTCCGCGAGGGGGTGCTGTGGGAGGAGCTGGCCCGCAGCACGCTCGGGCGGCTCGCGCTCGAAGGGATCCCCGTCGCCGATCTCGATCATTCGGCTGGACGTTTGGCGCTGCAGATGGGGGAGCTCGCCCGCGCGCGGACCTACGTCGAGCGAGCGATCGCGGTGCGGGAGACGGTACGCGGGCCCCAGGATCGGCAGCTCGCGCGCTGGTGGGTCGATCACGGGGACATCGTGCTCTACGCCGGCGATCCCGAGTCGGCGAGGGCGAGCTACGAGAAGGCTCGGATCCTCGCGGAGTCCGTGCTCGACGACGATCATCCCACGCGCGCCTTCGTGGCGTGGGGTCTCGGTCGTGTCGGTCTCGATCACGGCGACCATGAGGTCGCCCGCGCGCAGCTCGAAGCGGCGGTCGCCATCCTCAAGCGCAATCGGTCGGCGGCCGATCCGGACCTGTTGCAGTGCACGGTCGACCTCGCCGCGGCGCTCGATGGCCTGGAGGAACACCAGGCCGCCCTCGAGTTGCTCCACGGCGTTTGGACGTTGAGTCCGACGTCCGAGCGAGATCCTCAGCCTTACGTCGTCGGGGCCGCCGCAGCAGCCGCGGACCTGGAGCGTCGGCTTGGCCATCTCGACGCCGCGATGATGTGGCTGAAGCGGGCGCAGACCGGGCTGTCCCAGTGTGAGCGACCGGAGGTGCGGCTCGTCGCGAGCGTGGAGACCGTCGCGGCGCAGCTGCGGCTCAACCACGGCGACCTCGCGGGGGCCTTCGAAGGTTTCGATGCCGCCGCCCGGGCCCTCGCCGCGCAGCCCGAACATGACCGCAAGCGCGCGGCGCTGGCTCGGTTCCTGGCGGCGCGCGTCTCGTGGCAGCGCGACGGATCGCCCGAGGCCATCGACGAGGTGGAACGTGCACGCGCCGCGCTCGAAGCCGAGGGCAGTCGCGGTCGGGAGGGCGTGGCGGCGATCGACGCCTGGCTCGAGCACGTCCGTGCCGCTGCCGAGCCTCCCAAGGCCGCGCCCAGCAGACCCCGTCACCCGCTCTAGAAGCGGCCCTGCAGCGTCATGCCCGCGAACGTTGGGGTCCAGACGGCACCCGGGACGATGCGGTGCTCGGCCGTCTGATAGGACTTCCACTTCTTTCGGGTCCGTGCCCCGAACACGATCATCGTGGCACCTGCGGCGAGGAGGATGGGGGCGATCACGACTCCGGAGATCATGATGTCTTCGCCTTGCTCGCCATCGAACTCCGCCTTGGCGATCACCGTGGAGTAGTCGTTCGAGTAGGGGTCCGCGTTCTCGTAGTCCTCGGTGGCCTGCCGCATCCGGCTGACGCCGATGGGGATCAATGCGATCGCGCCCAAGCCGAGCGCCAAGACGACCGAGCCTCCGACCAAGAGGCCTGTGCCGTTGCTCGGGATGACGACGACTTGCGGCTTGTCGCCACCGCCACCGCCACCGCCACCGCCACCGCCGCCACCACCACCACCACCGCCGCCACCGCCACCACCCGGGTCGGGTTGCGCTTCACTCTCGGCGCGGGCGAGCGTGCTCTCGAGGAGCTCGGCTTGCTCTTGCACCGATGCACTGACGCCCACGCGATCTCCGTGGACCGCTTGGAAGTCGGCGTAGTAGCGCTCGAGCACGTCCTTGCCTGCGCGCAGGTGGCTGATGTCCTTGCGACCGTCGGCGTCCACGAGCTGGCGGTACGCCTTGAGGTGGGCGTCCAGGATGTTGATGATCACGCTCTCGCGCGTCGCCCGGTTGGAGCCCGATTCCGGCAGGAGATTGAGCAAGCGCGTCCACGAGTCCGCGGCGCCTTTATAGTCCTTGCTCTCCGATCGCTCTTGGCCTTCGAGGTAGAGGCGCTCGATCTCGGTGTCTTGACTCGCTGCGGCCACGGCGGGCGCCGAGGTCAAAGCCAACGTCGCGGCCAAGATGGCCGCGTACGAGCGACGGATTACGCAAAGTGACGGACGCGAGGCAAGACGCGCGACGATCATGACCCCGGGTTCTTACCATACGTGGATGCGCGGCGGAACGTAGTCCGCACGGTACACGTCGGCTACTTGGGTGGGCTGAGCCGGGCCGCGGCGGCCGGATCGATGAGGCAAAGCTGGCCCAGCGCGCGTCGGATCTCGCCCATGTATTCCGAACCTGGGGGCAACTCTGGGGTGGAGCGGATGAAGCCTTGGATGCAGCGGCTCGAAAGCGACGTTTCCCAGTCCAGGAGGTTGCGCTGCGACAGCTCGCGGTAGAGCGCATAGAAGCTCGGATGTGCGAGCGTCGTATCCCCGCTCGAGAGCAGGGCCTCTGCGAGCGTGAGCTGGCGAATCAGCCGCATGCGCGGGCTGGCGGAATCGATCGCGGTTTGGGCCAGCTTCATGCCCTCCGCCAGGTTCTTGGCCGAGATGAGCTGCTTGGCCTCGGCCATCTCGGGGCCGGGATCGTCCGAGGCTCCCTCGCTTCCGCCCCCGCCCTCGCCCACGAGGACCTGCTTGGTGATCCAGTCGCGCGCTTCGTCGACGGCCAACGGGCTGCCGTCGCGCGCGGTGAGGTCCGGGAGCGACGGCGCACGCGACAAGAAGGCCCGCACCTCCGCGATGACGGTGACTTTCGCCGCGGCGAACTCGTCACCCAGTTTCTCGAGCGCGGACCAAGTGATCCAGTTGAGGGTGAGGAAGAACGGCCACCGTATCAAGGCGGCCTCTGCCACGGGGAGCACGGTCTCGGGCTTGGACCCCTGCAGCTTCATCATCATCTCTTGCCATTGGGCGCCTGGCACCGATGGCAGGAACGTCGCATTGCCCTGGGTCTTGGGAGGACCGTCGAGGTGCAGCCACGCGGCTTGACGGTTCAACCGATACGCCGCCGGGTTGCGAGGATTGGCCGTCAAGAGCATCGAGGCCGCTTTGGCGATGGGACTGCGCGTGGCTTCGAGGAACGCGGGGACGCCTTCCACCGAGGCTGCCTCTGCGGGGGCCGAGGGGGCGGGTCCGGCCGCGGCGGCTGGGGCGGGGGCCGCCTGTGCGGGGGCTGGGGTGGAGGCGGCTGGCGTCGATGCGGACGGAGGCGGCGGCGGTGGAGGGTCTGGCTTCTTCTCGGCGGGGAGCGAGAGCTGCAGGCGCTTCACCCGATCGGAGAGCGGAGAGAGGCTCGGGGCGTCGTCGCCCAGGTGCGTGCGCACGGAGGCCGCGAAGTGTTTCGCGGCGACCTCGAGGTGCAGGACGACCGGGCGATCGCTCGCTTGCAGCTTGAGGCCCTCGAGCGAGGTCTCGAGGGTCGTGAGAAACCATGTGAGCGCGTTGCCACGCGCGCGGCCTCGCGTGGGGAACACCCCGGCCGAATAGCGCTCGAGCAGGTCCGCGATCACGACGAGTCCGAGCGGCAGCGCCTTCAACCCCTGCTGGCTGAAGCGCGCGTACGTCCAGTACGAGGCCATGAGCAGGTCTTTGGCCTTGCGCTTGAGGACGGTCCCGGCGTTCTTCTCGGCGGTGCTCCAGTCGGGCGGAGCGGCGCCGGGAGACTCGAGCTTGGCGAACTCGGCCCGCGTTCCCTCGTATTCGGGTTCGTAGCGGGGGTCGGCGCCTTGCGGTTCGGCGCCCGGAATCGCCGCGAGCCATTCTTCGGCGCTCGCGCGCAGCTCGGCGAGCGGATCGGCCGCTGGACCACTGGGCTCGGGTGCTGGGGCACTGGACGCGGCGGTCGCAGCGGTCGCAGCGGTCGCAGCGGTCGCAGCCGGAGCGGGCGGAGTGTCCGAAGCGGCAGGGGCCGGAGGGCTAGGGATGGGCTCGGGGGGGACGGGGGGAGGCGGTACGGGGGCGGGCGCCGAGCTCGGTGGGGCAGCGCTTTCCGGCGGCGGAGGAGCACTCTGCTTGGGAACTTTGAGATCGAGGCGCGTGAGGGCATCGCCCACGCCTCGGGTGGGGGGGCAGTGATCTTCGAGCTTCTCGCGGGCGAGGGAGGAGAGGTTCTTCCAGGCCTCGATCACGAGATCGAGCGCGGGGCGATCGGCGGGGCCGAGCTCGAGTGCAGGGAGCGCGAGGTCGAGGCGACCGACCAGCCACTCCAGCGCGGCTCCGCGGCCCCGCATGCGCTTGGCGGGGGGGAACATGTCGTCCCAGAAGCCCGTGAACAAGCCTTGGATGACCGTGAGACCGATCGCCAGGCCCTCCAAACGCTTGGTCTGCAGCAGCGCGAACGTGACGTAGCTGGCGGCCAGGAGATCCTTGGCGAGTTCGCGGAGGATCCCGCGGCTCTGACTCAGGACGGTGGGCCAATCGACGGCGCCTCCGGTGGGGGAGTCGAGGGCGGCGATGGCCGTTCGAACGGCCTCGTACCGCGGGTCGTACGCGGGGTTGCTGCCGGCCGGGCTGCCGCCGGGAATCGGTTGCAGATAGGCAGCGGCCTCGCTCTGAAGCTGTTCGGGTGTGAGCATGGGGCGACCTCGAGACGAACGAGATGTGCTCGGCGGAGAGTTCCGAGCCGCTTGAACCCGCCGAGCGCATCTCGGCCCGCGTTCGTCCGCGTAGCGAGGACGAAGCGGGCCGAAGCCTGGACCTTGGGGACCCTTGGGCGCTGGAGCACGGCGCTCCAGCGCGGCGCTCAGGTCTTGTCCAACTTACCCACGAGCGAGAGGGTGAAGGCGGCGCCCATGTACTTGAAGTGCGGGCGCACCTTCATGTCCACCTTGTACCAACCTGCTTGGCCGGGGACGTTCTCCACCGTGATCCTGGCCTCACGCAACGGCTTGCGGGAGCGCACGGCCGGGGCCGGATCGTCCATGCCCACGACGTATTGCGAGATCCAGCGGTTGAGCTCCTTCTCCAGCTCTCCGCGCTCCTTCCAGGAGCCGATCTGCTCGCGCTGCATCACCTTGAGGTAGTGAGCCAAGCGCGTGGTCACGAACAGATAGGGGAGCTGGGTGCCGAGGCGATAGTTGAGCTCGTTCGCCTTGCCCTCTTCGGTGTCCGCGAAGATCTTGGCCTTCTGGCAGGAGTTGGCCGAGAAGAACGCGGCATTGTCCGAGTCCTTGCGGAAGACGAGGCCGATGAAGCCCTCCTCCGAAAGCTCGTATTCGCGGCGCTCGGTGAGCTGGATCTCCGTCGGGATCTTGGTCTGGATCTCGCCCATGGCCTTGTACTGGTGGAGGGGGAGGTTCTCCACCGCGCCACCCGAGCCGGGGCCGATGATGTTCGGGCACCAGCGGTACTTCGCGAACGAGTCTGCCACCCGCGTCGCGAAGGCGATGGACGCCGGACCCCAGACGTAGCGATCGTGGTGACCGACGACGTCTTCGGTGAAGTTGAACGACTTCACGGGGACCGTCTCCTGGCCGTACGGGAGGCGCAGCAGGAAGCGGGGCATGGTGAGCGCGACGTTGCGTGAGTCGTCGCTCTCGCGGAACGAGTGCCAGCGGGCGTACTGCGGACCCTCGAACAAAGACTTGAGGTCCTTGAGCTTGGGCAGGGTGTCGAACGAGGTCTCGCCGAAGAACTGCGGGCCCGCGTTGCCGATGAACGGCGCGTGGGCCATGGCGGCGACCGAGGCCACGTTCTGCAGGAGCTGGACGTCCTGGGGTCCGGGGCCGAAGTCGAAGCTCGAGACCATGAGGCCGAACGGCTTGCCACCGAAGGTGCCGTACTCCGCCGAGTACACCGTGCGGTAGAGGCCCGACTTGGGGATCTCCGGCGAGTCCTCGAAGTCATCGATGAGGTCTTGCTTGGAGCAGTTGAGGACCTCGACTTTGACGTTCTCGCGGAAGTTGACGTTGTCGACGAGGTACTTGAGGCTGCGCCACTGACTCTCGAGCGCCTGGAACGTCTTGTTGTGCAAGATCTGGTTGATCTGCGCCGACATGCGTTGATCGAGCTCGGCGATCATCGCATCGACGGCGGCCTTGTCGATCCTGCGGTACTTGTTGGACGAGGTGAGAACCTCGGCGATGAAGGCTTCGACGCCTTGCTTTGCGACCGAGTAGGTCTCTTGCTCCGGAGTGACCTTGGCTTCTGACAAAAGGTCTTCGAGGAGCGAGCCCGAAAAGGTCGTCGTTGCTGCGCCAGCTGCTTGTTCTTGCTCTTCTGCCATGTCGCGATCTCAGGGTTGCCGGTAGGGGAAAACGGTTGAGCGCGCTTGCGCTGGACTCACGACTCGCTCTTGTTGAGACCGAGCTCTTCCATGAGCTTGGTGCGGGCGTTGTCGTCATCGAGCAACGACTGCAGCTTCTTGCGGAACTCGGGTTTGTTCCCGAGCGGCGACTTGAGCGCGGTGAGGGCGTTGCGAAGCTCCATCAGTTTTTGGAGTTCTGGCACTTGGGCGAGGACGCCCTCCGGGGTGAAGTCCTTCATGGACTTGAACTGGAGGTTGACCGAGAGTTCGGCCCCTTCGTCACCAGACAGCTTGTCCGAGACGGAGATGCTCGCCCCGAGGTTGTGCTTCTCCATCACCTCTTCGAAGTTGTCTTTGTCGATGTTGATGGGCTTGCGCTCTTCGAGCGGACGATCATCGGGACGCCCGGTATAGTCACCGATTGCGAGGATCTTCAGCGGAAGCTCGACCTCCTCGGCTCCATCGATGGCGGGCTTGTACACGATGTTGACGCGCTCCTTTGGAGCGACGGATCCTTCTTTGGCCATGGTGCTTCTCGCTTTGCTTTGAAACGGGCTCGGTTGGTTGCCGAACGGCTTACAGCCGACGGTGCCAGGTTAACACGGAGCGATTGCAGAAAAAACGACTCTGACGGGTGCGAATCGCGACATTTCGCGACGGACAGGGCATGGCGCGAACGGTCCTAAACGGACTTCGACCGGGGAGGCGCGGCCCTGGCCACCCCGCATTTCCGCCGCATGTCAGCCTGGAACGTCGGTCACGGCCAGCGCGGCGAGCAACGCCGAAGCGGTGGGCGCGGGGGGCTCGAACGAGCGGAGCTCCGCTTCGGACAGGGCTTGGCGACCCGCCATGATGCTCGCGGGCGAGTTGGACAATGTAGGCCACAGGCGCTCGGCCTGGCTCGTCCGGTCCGCCGCGAATTGCAGGGTCCCCGGCGTTGGGGCGCCGAGGGCCAAAATCATGCGGTGATCGGGATTTTGGGGCGCATTCCAAAAGATCGCCGGGGGCGCGCGCGTCCACCCGAGCTGGCTCTGCGCGAACACCAGCCAGAAGGCGAGCTGCAGATCGTCGGCGCATGGGCATTCGAGGAAGATGGTGGCGTTGCCGGGATCGTTGCCGCGCACACGCTGGCACGCGGTACGGAACATATGGATTCCGTGGAAGTGAACGCCGTGTTGAATGGGTCCGAACAACGCCTCGAGGATCGTTTGGCCGTGGGTTGCCCCCAGCGCTTGGTAGGTCCAGTTGTACGCTTCGGACAGCTCGTGAGCGTCCGGACGGGGCAACGTTTGCGTATGCTGATAGAACGCCGCCGGGTGGAACTGGTAGGCGCGCTGCAGTAGCGCAGCGGCGCCGTCGATGAATGGGGAGTAGGCGGCGGGGAGAGAGGGGAACTGCTGGACCGCCGTGGAGGGATTCACGTAGGTCATCAGCGCGAGCGGAAAAGAGCGGCCGACCGTGTCTCGGCTGGGGCTGAGGACCCCCAAGATCGCGCCGGAAGCACTGGGGTCTCGATAGAGGAAGCGCACCGGTGCTTGCGGCAACACCTTACCGCGCGCGGTCATCAGGTCGTTCTCTTCCATCAGCCAGCGCTGGAACGCCTGCGCGACTGGGAAAGAAGCCCCGGCGGCCACGAAGTCACCCGCCGTCGGCATCTTTCCGAACACCGCGACCTGGCCGTTCATTCGGACGAGCCTCCGCACGGCGAAAGGTTGAGGATCAAGTGACGCGGTGGACGGATCAAGCCGAGGTCGCGGAACACGCCCATGAACTCGGTTCCGTTCTCACGTACCCCGAAAAATGGGGTGTCTTCCTCCGTGGGGCGAATCTTCATCGTGACGACACCCGCGGTCTGGTCGCGCAAGTCCCACTTGACCACGATGACGTCGCTCGCCGCCGAACCCGTGACGGTCGCGGCTTCGAGCAGCTCGAAAAAGCCCCACTCGCCCTCCCGCTCGACGCCGCCTCGAACGAGGTTTCCGCGCGTTTTGATGGAGGCACCCGTCGGCTTCTCGCCGGGCCAAACGAGGCGCTGCCAGCGGCCTGGACCGTTGCGGTGTTTGACTTCTTGCTCGCCGATCGTCAGCACCGTCTCTGCGGCGTCCGGGTTGTCCTCGATCCAGACGTCGAACTCGACCATGATCCCTTCCTGGCCCGTGGGAAACACCGTTTGGGTGAGCTCCGCGGAGCGATTGAGGAACTCGACCAGCTTGGGATTGTAGTTGTTGCGCTCCGCGGCGCCCGTCTCGGCGAGCGCATAGGTGCCGTGTTTGCGGGGGATCCGGGCCGCCAGCGCCGTGTTGTAGTAAGCCCAGAGCTTGCCGGCCTCCGGTTTGAAGAAGTCGACGAACTCCGAGATCTTGAGATCTCGACCCTGCACCACGAAGGGGTACTTCGTGAAGATGTCCTGCGTGAGGGGGCCGTAGAGCTTCTCGCAGTACTCGGAGACGAGGACCCCGCCCACATCGACGAGCCCGATCCGTCGGAGCGCCTCGAGCGGTGGCGGCAGCCAACGTAGGAGCAGCGGGTGCCAGCCCTCGACGTTGGAGTCGTTGATGAGGCCGTCCGTGTTTCGGATGGCCGCCTTGAGGGCATTGTCGAGCGCCTTGCGTTCGTCTTCGCCAGCGATGTCGATGTGCTGGCGGACGGAGTCGCGGACGCGCTTGAGGTCGTCTTGGTACTGATCGAGCGGCACGGCCTTTGCGGGCGGGACCGGTGCGCCGTCCTTGGGCGGCGGTGGCGGTGCTGCGTAGCCAAAGGCCGCCAACTTCTCGAACTTGAGGCGGACGGTCTCAGTGGTCTTGATGAGCGGGTTGCCGCCATCGGCCCCGCCGGCCCCCGCTGCGCGGAGTTTCGCCGCGAGCTCGAGTGCCTTCTTGGCCTTCGCGGACTTCTTCTTGACCGCTTTCTCGCCTTCCTTGAGCAGGGTATCGGCGATCCCGCCTTCCTCCACTTCTTCCTCTTCTTCGGGGGCGTCGGGCAGGTTCGTGTGGAAGTGGAGGTACTCGGCGAGCTTCTTGAGCGGCGGCTCGCTACCTCGTGTCAAGTCCTCGAGCAACGCGAGCGAGTCCACGTAGTTCTCGGGCGCGGTGATGTAGATGGCGCCCAGGAAGTTCGTCCACGCGGAGATGTACTCCTCGAAGTAGAGCGAGTTGAGCTCGAGGATGAGCTTGTCGCGCGAGGCCTTGGCATCGTTCTCGGTGAGGCCGAGGACCCATTCGTCGCCCTGGAGCGTGTCGAACGGGCTGGCGAGTCGCTCACGGATCTCCGTGTCCCAGGCGGTGACCGTGTAGCGGCCGGCGAGGACTGGACGGTCCGACTTGAGCGCGAGCCTGCTCCCCGTCATCTCGCCGAGGTGTAGATCCGCGGCGGTGACGTCCGCGAGGAGCTCGTCGAGCAGCGCCTTGGTGCGGTCCTTGCGGTTGAGCACCGCGCGCGCACCTTTGACGAGCTTCGCGTCGCGCGTGAACAGCAGCTCCGGATCCTCCGCGAGCGCATCGGTGTAGGCCCCGACGATGAGGCGCATCACGTTGACGTCGCGGTTGATCTTGAGCTTGTCGAGGCGATCGCTCCAGACCTTGGTGACCGCTGCGTTGAGCCACTCCTTCTGCACCGGGACAGGACCCGGCTCGCCCTTCTGATAGGGGCCCGTGAGCAAGAGGTACATGTGCAGGCGGTCGCGATACTCCGCTTGCTCCTCGTGCTTGGCCTCGCTCGTGACGGGCCCATAACGTTGGACGAACTTGCGCAGCAGGTCGATCTCCAAGGCATGCAGCGGCTGGATCACTTGCTCGCGCAGGGTCCGAACGTAGAGTCGGTGGACGCGGTCCCCGTATTTCCCGCCCTGGTACATGCCCATGCGCATGATGAGCGGCACGTGTTCTTTCTCGTGCTTGTCGAAGATGCGCTCGACGGTCCGGAACTGGTCGATCTTTTCGATGGGGATGGGGTCCAGGGAGTCTTTCGGGTGCTCCTCGACGACGCGCACGGCATCGCGCGTCTGGATCAGGAGGTCGCGGTTCTCTCCGAACGACAGCACGGGGAGGGCCGCCATGCCGATGCCCACGGCGAACAGCCCCGCCGCGATCGCGTGGCCCGTGCGTGCTTGCCGTTTGATCCGCGCGAGGCTCCGCGTGGCGACGTTCTTGTCGGGGAAGATCACCCGCTTGAACACGTCGCCGAGGAAGTAGCTCTTGCCCTCGACCTGGGGCGCGAGCATCTGCATGCGCGGCTGCACACCGAAGGCCTCCGCCATCGAGTTCATGATGCGGTCGATGGGGCGTCCTTCCTGGGTGCCGCTCGTGAAGTAGGCGCCGCGGAAGATCGGGGACTCCGTGTAGATGCTGTGCGACATGAGCTCGCCCACGAACGTGGCGAGGTTCTGCTGCATGGGCTCGAAGTACTGCGGGAACGCGAAGATCTTGTCCTTGGCCTCGATGCTGCGCTCCTGCGCGATGCGACGCACCGCGCGACGCTCGACGATCTTGCAGAGCTCCACGAAGTGCTCGTGGAACTGCTGGGCTGGGTCGCGGCGCGCGGTGACGGGCACCGTGAAGCCCCAGATTTGGTTGCGGTCGTTGGGCCCGATGTCCGCGAAGATCTCGACGAAACCGGGGAGCAAGTCGCACTTGGTGAAGACCACGTAGACGGGCACCACCATCTCGAGCTTGCTCATGACCTCGTCGATGCGCGCGCGGACCTCACGTGCGCGGGCGAGGACCTCCTCTGGATGGGCTTCCGAGAGATCGGTGACCGCGATGGCGCACAGAATGCCGTTGATCGGCTGCCGCGTCCGGTTCTTGCGCAACAGATCCAAGAACGCGAGCCACTCGTCGCGGTCGCTATCCTCGGTGGTGTAGCGCCCCGCGGTGTCGAGGATCACGGCCTCGTTGGTCATCCACCACTGGCAGTTGCGCGTACCGCCCACACCTTGGACGGCGCCGCCCTGCCGAGACATGTAGGGGAACCGCAGGCCGGAGTTGCGCAGCGCGGTGCTCTTGCCGGATCCCGGTGGCCCGATGATCATGTACCAGGGCAACGCGTAGAGCGCGTCGGCGCCGCTCTTGCCTCCCAGCTTGGACGACTTGAGGGCTTGGACGGCGCGACCGAACTCGTTCTGCATCGCGTCGATGTCGGCGCGGAGATCGGGCCGCGCACTCGCGGCGTGTGCTGCGGCCTGGGCTTTGAGGGCGCGCTCGATCTCTTTCGCGGCCTTCTTGGCCCGAACGACGCGGACGATGATGATGGTGAGTAGGACCGCGACGATGATGACGGTCAGGACCGTCGCGATCACGTACTTGTACGGCAGGTCGAGCAGGACCGCGCAGAGCCACACCGCGGCGATGAGGACTGCGCTGAAAATGTACTTGAGCATGGCCGCGTCTCCTCAGCTCTTCGTTTCCAGCAGCAGGTCGATTCGTTTGATGAGCGAGCTCGTCTGCGTGTTGAGGGCGGTGCGCAAGACGATGATGAGGGCCAGCGAGAACAGCACGGCGAACAGGCCGAGCCACACGCTCCAGTAACCTTGGCTGCGCCGATTCACCCGTTCTTTGGGGCGCAGGTGGCGTTTGCTGAGCGGCTCGGGACGCATCGCGTGCCCCATGGCATCTTGGACGCGCCGCTGGATTGCCGCGAGCTCGAGCTCACCGCCGCGGATGGCGTAGCGGCCCTGGAACCCGAACGCGAGGCAGTAGTAGTAGATCCGCAGCGACTCGTGCCGCGAATGATCGGCGAGGATGTAGTCGAGCCGGTGAAAGAAGTTCTCACCGGCGAGGTTCTCGTTGAAGTAGTGCAGCTGGAGCGGGTTCTGCATCCAGTAGTCACGGACCGATCCCGTGCTTCGCATCGCTGTTTCGTCGGCGAGACCGACGATGGCGTACATGATGTCGTGGATGTCGCGTTCGTTCATTCCGGCTTGGAACCCGCGTTGGCGCAACTCCTCGATGAAGCCGATGAAACGCTGGTGCAGCATGTCGGGCGCGACGTAGGCGTCTTCGCCGAGGTTGCGGATCTGGATCAGCGCGTTGAAGCAGTCCTTCGTGACTTCATTGACCCGTTCCATCAGTCACCTACCCGGGGGTCGCGCCGCTGCGCTCGGGGATGCCCATCAGGACGATCTGGGCCTTGCTCGGATCGAACGGGGGCGGGAGATAGATCGCCACGGTGCGCTCGGAGGAGATCGCTCGCCAGTACGGGTCGTCCAGATTGAGGAGGAAGTAGACCTGCTTGGGACGCACGGGGATCTCGGGGGGCGGCCTGTGGGTCACCGTGAGGGGGACGCCGGGGGTCGCGGAGCGCACGATCTGACCGATCTGCTTCCAGGACGCGATCTTCGACAGCTTGGGCAGGCGGTTCGCCGTGTCTTGCTGGGGCGATTGCGCGTCGACGGCGAGCACGAAGTTCGTGCAACGCGGAAGGCGATCGTCCTTGAGCTGCCCGATCCACATGCCGTCTTGGCGCGACTCCAGCGGCACGGTGATGCACCGCTCCTTCACCGTGGCGCCGAGCATCCGGTTGAGTAGGCCGATGAGCGGCTCGAACGTCGCCCGCAGGTCGTTGTGCTGATAGAGCGGGAAGGTCGATGGATCGATGTCGCCCGCGAACGTGGTCAGTGCTCCCGCGAGCTGGATGAGCGTGATGTACGCGCGCAGCGGGGATTCCGTCTTGGTGTCGATGATGTGACGGACGACGGGGATGTACGTGGAGAGCCCGTTCAGCAGGAGGAAGCGCGTGATGTCTTGCGCGGTGAACTCCACGGCGGCCGCATCGACCTGGCGGCGGGTCTCCGAGAGCGCGCGCTGCTTGGCGAGCATCGTGCTGAGGAGATCCTGCAGGTAGTTGCTGAGGACCCCGGAGGAGGCGACACGCAAAGCCGGCGGGATGTAGTTCGCCGACAAGCGATACTGGCCCACCGCGTCGCGCACGACCTCCGCGATCTTGATGGTCTCGTAGTCCTCGCGCGCCTCGATGCCGAACAGCAAGACCATGTTGGCCTTGCCGAAGCTGATGATCTGCTCCGTCTTGGCGATGGTGAGGTCGGGCACCGGGCGGTTCGAAATGCGAAACCGCGCCGCGGAGGATTCGTCCAGGGTGTCCTGGTAGTTGGGGATGCCTTCGCGGGCGATCTTGACGCCCAGATGGACCTCCAACGTCGCGGTGGTGCTCGAGAAGAAGCCCTCGAGCGGGCGCGACGGTGGTCCCCCGGCTTCGCCCTCGGCAAAGTCGATGGGCAGTCCTGCCGAGAGCACACCGGTGAAGGCTGAGAGCTTGAAGAACCCGCTGCTCAGCTCGCCGGGATCGATCATCATCGAGACGACACCCCACGCGTATTCGCTCAGCGCCGTGACACGGGCGGCGAGGTTGCTCTCGAAGTACAAATCTTGCTGCTGGAGGTGCTGGGGACACATCAGCATCCCTTCACTCCACACCACGCGATCGAGTCTGAAACGAGCCATCCGCTTCCTATTTTGGGGCCGCAGGGGCCTGCGGTGCTTGGGGTGCTTGAGGTGCTTGGGGCGCCGCAGGGGCCTCAGGGGCTGCGGGGGCCTCGGGGGCTGCGGGGGCCTCGGTACCGGCAGCTTCAGACGCTTTGCCCGCGCCGTCTTGGAGATCTTTGAGCTTCTTTTTCTCTTTCCGCTTCTCTTTACGCGTCTGCGGCGGGGGAGGAGGCGGAGGGGGGCTCTTGGCCGGCGGACCCGGGCATTGCACGGTGATCGCGCTGCGGTCGAATCCGGCCGGGGGCGAGTGTCCGCCATCCACCAGATACCGATCGAGCCCGACGAAGAAACATGGGTCTGGCCAAGCCTTCTTATCACGCTTGGCGGCGCAGACGGACTCGCCGTGGTACTTGGGCCGCTCCCATACCCGGAACCAGTCTTGGCCGATGGGTTGGCGGAAGAACGCGACCGCCACCAGATGCGTCATCTCGGGATTCGCTTCGATCTCGATGAGTTCGCCCTTGCTCGGATAGACGATGAGCTCTTGATCGGCGAGCAGCTCGTCGCCAAACGCTTCTGCGCCGCCTTTTTGCCAGACGGTCTGGAAATCGAGCAGCTCGATGCTGTTGCCCCCCTTCAGCTGAAACAGGTGGAACACGACCGAGAGCGGGTTCCCGCCGTCGTCGGGGTTGAGGGCGTCGCTTGGCTGGATGAGGACGCGAACTTTCTTGAACGCCTCGTCTTCGGGGACGCAGGTGACCTCCGCCTCGTCTTTGCCGTCGTTCTTCTTGCATCCCGTCGGGAGCAGGAAGAGCGTGACCGCCAGAGCGCGAAGAGAACGGTGGATGGGCTGTGGACGCGGCATCGGAAGAAAGCGGTGATCCCGTGGAGCGTGAGGACCCGTTGCTCGTTCAATCTCACACGCCCGTTTTCGGCTGGCAAGTGCGCCGGGCGAGTTCGAAAGTCAGGGAAGGTTCGCGTCGAACGAGATTCCGCGGAGCTGCAGCGCTTGCGCGAACGATGGGCTGGCTTGCGTACGCGCCCACTGTCCGCGGTGGACGTCGAATCGGACGAGGTCGTGGAGTTCCACGGCCCCGTTCCCGTGCGCGCGTGGTTCCGCGACTTGGGCGACGGTGAAGCGGCCGCCCGGCTGAGGAAGAAGCACCACGACCAACGCAAACGTCTGGGCCGCGTTTCGGCGGCAGGCTTCCAGGCTCGCGCTTCCCGAGAGGGCCAGGAGTCCGGCCAAACGATCGAGCGCGGCTTCGGCCGATTCGGCGCGGATACACAGCGCACCGCTGCAGTGGACCCCTCCCACGAGGGACGCGAGGGCGCTTGCCTCTGGACCCGCGACATCGTCGATCCAGACGCGGTCCAATCCCAGGCTCGCTGCCGCGATTGCGACGGTCGTGCGCGGCACCGCTTGGTCCTGCGGGAGCGCGCCGCCAAGGACGATGCTTCCACTCGGCATGCGTGCTCCCAGGCCGGCGCGCGTCGTCAGCAGGGCTTGGCGCAGCTCTCCCGGGCAGGCGTGGGCCATGGCGGCCAAAAGCGGGACAGGATCGGCGCCGGGGAGGCTCGCGATGAGCACATTGAGGCCTCCCTGCGCACACGCGGTCAGCAGGCCGGCGGTTCCGGGACTGAGGGCCTGCTCTTGACTCAAGCGGCCGAGGTTGGCCGGGTCCAGGGCGGCTGGGGGGTACACCACGACGATGGGACCACCGTGTGCGATGGTCTGATGAACGGCGTTCAGTTCGCATCCGTCAGGGAGGCGGACGTTCACGACGGAATGGGTCTCGTCGAACGGGCGCCCCGTTGCGCGACGGACGGACAGTTCCAGGGCGAGTGGGCACGAAAACTCGGCGTCGACCGCCCTCGAGGGGGTCGCGAGGGTGCGCGCGTGTCGTGGGCCGTGCAGCATGACCGGCACCTCGTCGGCCAAGCTCGACAGCAGCGTGGCATCGAACAGTTCTTCGGCCATCCGGTCGGCCCACGCGGCATCGGCTCCGAGCTGGGTCCGCAACATCTCTACGACGCGTTGACGCTGTCCGGGAACGGCTGTCGCGATGGGACCCACCTGTTGCAGTACGGCCTCGAGCGCGCGACTGCGGCGTTGCACGCCGCCGTCGTCTCCCTCGTCGACGGGAGCTGCGGGAACTTGGGGTCGCTGCGGAGGTTGCGAAGCCGGAGCGCGTGGCGGGGCTTTAGGGGCCGCGGGTGGGTTCGGGAGGGGCGCAGGGACGTAGGGCTCGGGTGCGGGTGCCTGCGGTCGCGGTGTGTCGGGAACCGGATCCGGAAACGAGAACTCGGGGGGAGGCGCAGCGCTCGGTTCGGGAAACGAGAACTCGGGTGGAGCCGAACTCGGCTCGGGAAAGGAGAACTCAGGGGGAGGTGCGGCGCTTGGCTCGGGAAACGAGAACTCGGGTGGCGGTTCGGCGCTCGGTTCGGGAAACGAGAACTCGGGTGCCGCCGGCGCGAACTCGGGAAACGACGGTGGTTCCGGGACGGGTGCGGGCGCTTCGGCGACGTGCGCGGGTGATGCGAGGACGGGTTCGGGGAAGGTCGAGCGCGTGGGTGATACCGAAACGGGGGGTGGCAGGTTGCTCGTCCGCTGAATGTCCGGATAGGGCGGAAAAGACCCACCACCGGTCGAAAACGGTTCGCTCATCATCGGTGGAAAGGATGGTGGCCGGTGGCCGGTGGCGGACGACGCGTGACCGCTCAACTGCGGAGGCGCGGTCGGATACACGGGCGCTTGGCTCGGGGATCCGATCGGGGCAGGAACGCTGCCAAAACCCAACGAAGGTGGATAGGAGGGGGAGGGGGCCCCCGCCGATGGGGGATCGAACGCGAACGTCAGGCGGTGGGTGCAGATGTAGATTTCGTCGCCGGGCTGAACAATGTGTGGGCCCTGAATTCGTGCACCATTGACGAATGTGCCGTTGGTCGAGTCGAGGTCGATGACCGTCAGCTCGTGGTCGAGGCAGAGGATGCGTGCGTGATTGCCGGAGACGCCCGGCTCTGCGATCACGAGGTCGTTCGCGGACGTCCGCCCAACCGAAATTTCGCGCTTGTCGAAGGCGCTCGTTTGGGTCGGGAAGCCGGTTTTCGTGATGGAGATCCTCAGCATGCGGACTCTGGGAGGATCGCTTGCCGGACGTGCCGCTCCAAGTGATTAAATGGAGACCGTCGGACAGGATGCGAGACTCGCAAAACGGCCGTGACGAGCCCTCGGGACCGGTCCTTTGTCCACGTGGGACACTTGTAGCGCTCGATGGGCACTGCTACCTTCAGCGCCATGGCGGACAGAGTCTACATCCACATTGCGGATCCTGAGATCAAGGGTGCTTCGCAAGTCACATCCGATGGTCGTGAGGGGAAGATCGAGTGTCTCGGTTGGGAGTTCGGGGTCGTGAACCCCATCAACCCCACCCTCGGAACGGCGACGGGCCAGCGGTCCTACCAGCCCATGAAGTTCCGCATTCCCCTTGGCACGCACACCGTCCCCCTGTGGAAGGCTTGCGTCCAGAACACCTTCCTCAAGACGATGGAAGTGTGGCTGTACCGTCCCAGCAACAAGGGTGACTCGCCGAGCTACAAGTTCATGAGCCTCAAGCTCGTCAACGCGCAGATCTGCGCCATCACCTGGAGCGTGCCCGACAGCGAAGTCCTCGGTGAGGGCAATAAGGGCGGTGGCTTTGGCGGTGGCGGTGGAAGCCGTTTCGGCGGCATGGGGGGTGGCATGGCCGGACAAGACGGCCGCGTGCCTTGCGAGTGGGTGGAGTTCACCTTCCAAGACCTCACCATGTGCTTCTCTCCCGAAGACACCGCGACCGAAGGCGACGGCAACGAGCACCAGGACTGCTGGAAGGCTCGCGGCTAAGGCCCCCGGCCATCACGTCGACGTCGGGTTCTGATCTGCATGATACTCTCGCGCAACGCAGCGTTGCTTTGCGGCCATATCGGGGCCGCGGCGCGCTTGCGTTGCGCGTGGATCGGCTTGGATGCATCGGGGGCTCCTGCCGGTCGGAACCGCGATGTCGAGATGTGGGGGGTATGAGCCGTGCGACGCGGGCTTTTGTCTCGTCTCGGTGCGTCTGACCCCTCCCGTCGGCTCGAGGACGTCCACTCGATCGTCGGGAACCTCAAAGCGATTCTGAACACGCGTGTGGGGGATTCTCCTGCGGCCCCGGCGTTCGGCCTCATCGACCTGAGCGACCTCGTTCACAACTTTCCGGACGCGACCGCCTACGTCCAGCGGAGCATCCGCGACACGATTGCGCAATTCGAACCGCGTTTGCGTTCAGTGCGCGTGCGCCCGGTCGACACCGACGATCCGCTGCGCATCGCCTTCGAGATCTCGGCTCGGCTCGCCGGGGAACGCTCGGGCGTCGTGCGCATCAGGACAGAGATCGGCCCTTCTGGGCAAGCCAAGGTCGAATAGGCCGTGCTTCCTAGGGTATGCTCGCGGCCCAGCGCTTGGCGCGGGGCGAGGCGGCTTCGGACGTGGGGAACAAGTACTACGAGAGCGAGTTGCAGTACCTGCGAGAGATGGGCCGCGAGTTTGCGCAGGTCCATCCGGCGACGGCGGGGCTCCTTGCTGAGCGAGGCAACGATCCGGATGTCGAGCGGCTGCTCGAAGGATTCGCGTTCCTCACCTCGAGGATCCGGGAACGCATCGACGACGCTGTTCCGGAGGTCGTCCACGGATTGACGCAACTGCTCCTGCCGCACTACCTGCGGCCGGTTCCTGCCGCTTCGATCATCCAGTACCAACCCAACTTACGCGCGATGCGGGCCGTACAACGGGTCCCTCGTGACACGGTGGTGCGGTCGAATCCGATCCATGGAACCTCGTGTCAGTTCAAGACGACCCAGTCGGTCGACCTGCTGCCGCTCGAGCTCACCTCTGTCCGTCTCGACGAGACGGCCTCCAACCGCCCCATCATTCGCATCGCACTCGAGACGACCGAGGCGGGAACGGCCGTGCTCGCGCGGAAGGATGGCGTCCGGTTCCTGTTGTTCGGTGAGCTCTCGCTGACCGCGACGGTCTATCTCTGGCTCATGCGCCACTTCACCGGGGCGACGATCCGGTTCGAAGATGGCAGCACCGTGGACCTCGGCCGCGACGTGATCAAGCCGTCCGGTTTCGGAAGGGACCAGGCGTTGATCCCGTGGCCCACGCTCGCACACGAGGGCTACCGTTATCTGCAAGAGTACTTCTGCCTGCCCGGCAAGTTCTTGTTCTTCGACGTCACGCGTTTCGACAAGATCGCGGCGTTTCGTTCCACCCGCTTCGAGCTCCTGCTCGCGTTCGATCGCCCGCCAGGGCTGAACCAGCGCATCACCACGGAGACCTTCCGGTTGTTTTGCACGCCGGTCATCAACCTGTTCGAGACGACGGCGGACCCCATCAAGGTCGATCCCAAGGTCCATGAGCACTTGCTCCGTGCCTCGTCCATGGAGTACCGCCACGCGGAGATCTTCGAGGTCACCTCCGTCATCGGGATCCGGCAGGGACGCGTGGACCGGCGCGAGTACAAGCCGTTCGTCGGCTATCACCACGCGACCGATAGCCGGGAGAGCTCGTACTATACGCTGCGTCCAACCCCGGCTTTGGTGGACGACGGCGTCGATACGTACCTCTCCGTCGTCACACCGCTCGGGCAGGTCCCGAGCCGCGATGAAGAGGTGCTGTCCATCGATTTGCAGTGCTCCAACCGCTCGCTGCCGGCGGAGCTCAAGTTGGGTGAGATCTGCGACAGCCCGCGCGGAGAGTCCTCCTCGTCGTCTGCGGCGCCGTTCAAGAACATCTCGGCGGTGACGAACCCCATCCGCCCCAAGCTGGGCTCCGAGCTGCTCTGGCGCATGCTCTCGCACTTGGCCGTCGGCCGCACGTCGCTCGGCGACCCCGAGGTCCTCAAAGCCCTGCTCGATCTCTACAACTTCCAGCGTGACACGTCGCCATCCGTGGGACGGGCGAACGAGCTCAAGGTCGAGTCGATCCGCAGCGTCCAAAGCGATCCGAGCACCCGCCTCATGGGGGGCGCGCCCGTCCGCGGCGTCCAAACGCGCATCGAGGTGGAGGAATCGAAGCTCGGCTCGGCCGGCGAGGCGTTCCTGTTCGGAGCCGTGCTGGACGAGGTGTTCGCGACGCACGTCCCCATCAATTCCTTCAACGAGCTGCACCTGCACCTCCATCCCTCGAAGCTGGGGTTGCGGTGGGTCGCGCGGAGCGGGCAGCGTAGGATCCTGTGACGAGCAAGACCTACATCCCGGGTCCAGCACTCGATGCCCCGCTCCCGCCGGAGGCCGAGGCGGAGGCGATCCGCGGTGACCTCTTGCGCAACGCGCCCTACTACGACTTCTTCTATACCGTAGGGATGCTCGAGCGCCTCCATCCCGACGCAGTGCGGGTCGGGGACAACGGTCCCTATGGCGGTGAGGCGATTCGCTTCGTCCACGACACCTCGCTGTCGTTCCGGGCGGGTGACGTGAGCCGCATCCGTTACGTCGCCAAGCACAAGACCACGGAGAACCTGCTCGATCGCACGCAGATGCGGTTCGAGGTCACGACCACGTTCTTGGGCTTGGTCGGCGTGGTGACCCCCCTGCCGCTCTACTTCGCCGAGGAGATCACCCAATCGCAGGGGTCGTCGGTCAAGAGCGACTTCCTCGATGTCTTCCACCACCGCCTCGTGAGCTTCGTGTACCGGGTCGGTGTCAAGCACGACCTCGGCCGCGAGTACACGCGCGAGGCCACCGATGCTTGGTCGCGCCGGATCCTGGCGCTCGCCGGGTTCGATCTGTGGGGCGGGCGCAAGCTCCAGCACATCCCCGTCTGGCAGATCCTACGGCTCGCTCCACTGCTCGCGCACCGCTCCCGCAGCGCCCGCAGCATCGAGCTCGCGATCTTGGATTGCTGCTCGGAGGCGCTCCGTGGCGCCAACGTCCGGATCGAGCAGTTCATGGGCGAGTGGAGTCCGCTCGATCCCGACGAGCGCATGAAGATCGCGCTCGAGAACCACGCGCTCGGTGTGAGCTCCGTGCTCGGCCGTCAGGTCTACGACAAGGCGAGCAAGGCCGTCATCTTCATCGAGGTGCTCACCGACAACTTTCGCAGGTTCCTCACGGACGGCGACATGTATCCGGTGATCCTGGAGCTCATCGGGCTCATGTCCGAAGAGCCCATCCACTATCAGCTAGAACTCGTCATCAACGAAAATGCGCGCCCTCCCTTCAAACTCGGCAATGCCGTCGGTGGCAGGGTGGGCGTGGACTCCTGGCTTTCGACTCCTGCGGGCGGGGGGCGAGACCTGACACGGCTCCGCCTCGACCTTCCCCGCAGCCTTCCCAAAGACCCGGGTGCCTTTGCCTACGGCTGGCAGTCCCAACCTCAACGCCACTAAAGGAACAACCTCCCATGCGTGTCGATCCGCGATCAATCGTCCGTCGTCTCAACCCGACCAGCACCAAGGCGCTCGAAGACATGGTGTCGCGGGCGGCATCCCAGCGGTTCTACGAGATCGGCGTCGAGCTCTTGCTCCACGGGATCCTCGAGGTCGAGAACGGCGACGCCGACCATATCTTCCGCTACTTCCGCAAGGACCGGCTCAAGGCGCTCGCCGCCGTCGAGCGCAGCTTGCAAGCGATGCACACCGGCAACCAAGGCAAGCCCACGTTCGCCGAGAGCCTGTTCAACTGGCTCGAGAACTCGTGGGTCGTCGCCTCGCTCGAACGGGGGGCCGTGCAGCTGCGCTCGGGCGACTTGCTGCTCGAGTTCCTCTCGCGTCCCGGTCGCTACACGGCCGAGACGTTCAAAGACCTCGAGGAGATCGACGAGGAGGAGCTCAAGAAGGCGTACGACAAGATCATCGCGAGCTCCAAAGAGTCGCTCGAGGTCCCTGCGCCCGCTTCGGAGCCCGGTGCGGTCGCCAAGGCGGCCTCGGCCCCCGGCCGCGAGGCGCTCGATCGCTTCACGATCTCGTTCACGGAGAAGGCCAAGAAGGGGGAGATCGATCCGATCTTCGGTCGTGACGCGGAGATCCGCAAAGTCATCGACATCCTCGTCCGTCGTCGCAAGAACAACCCGATCGTCGTCGGCGAGCCTGGCGTGGGTAAGACGGCGCTCGTGGAGGGCCTCGCGATCGCGATCGCGGCCGGCGAGGTCCCCGAGCAGCTGCGCAACGTGGAGCTGCTGGGCCTCGACATGGGCCTGCTCAAGGCGGGCGCAGGCGTCCGTGGTGAGCTCGAGAACCGCCTCAAGAAGGTGATCGCAGAGGTGAAGGGGTCACCCACGCCGATCATCGTGTTCATCGACGAGGCGCACACGCTCGTGGGCGGCGGCGGTGGGGACAACGACATCCCCAACCTGCTCAAGCCCGCCTTGGCCCGCGGTGAGTTCCGCACGGTCGCGGCCACGACGTTCTCCGAATACAAGAAGTACTTCGAGAAGGACCCCGCGCTCGAGCGGCGCTTCCAGCCCGTGCAGGTCGACGAACCCGACGTGAAGAACGCGGTCGTCATGCTCCGCGGGCTTCGTAGCGTCTACGAGAAGGCCCACGACGTGATCATCCGCGACGACGCAATCTTGGCCGCGGCCGAGCTCTCGGATCGCTTCATCACGGGACGGCAACTCCCGGACAAAGCCGTCGACTTGCTCGACACCGCGTCGGCCCGCGTCAAGATCGAACAAGACGCACCGCCTGCGGCCATGGTGTCGCTCCGCTCGGAGCGGGCATCGCTCGAGCGCGAGCTGAGCGCTCGCAAGCGTGACGTCGACGACGCGGCGGAGGCCGACGAGGGCGGGATCGATTCGATCAAAGCTCGCATCGAGGCGATCGGCGGTCAGCTCGAGGAGCTCGAGGCCAAGCTCGGCAAGGAGCGGGCGGCCGTCGCCGAGGTGAAGGCGGCCCAGGGGGCGCTCCGCGAGGTCGACGAAGCGGGTCGGAACGCCGCGGCGGCGCGCGTGGAGAAGGCCCGCGCTGCGCTGGCGGAGATCCAAGGCGAGCATCCGCTCGTCCACCACGAGGTCGATCGCGATGCGATCGGCCAAGTCGTCTCGGACTGGACGGGCATCCCGGTCGGCAAGATGAAGTCGAGCTCCATCGAGGTGATGCTCACGCTCGAGGAGAAGCTCGGCGCGCGCATCAAGGGTCAAAACCAGGCTACGTCCGCCGTCGCGGAAGCGGTCCGGATGTCCTATTCGGGCGTCCGCAACCCCGACAGCCCGATCGCGGTGCTGCTGTTCGTCGGACCGAGCGGCGTCGGCAAGACCGAGACCGCGCTGGCGCTCGCCGATCTGCTCTACGGCGGAGAGCGCTCGATGATCACGATCAACATGTCCGAGTTCCAGGAGAAGCACACGGTCTCCCGGCTCATCGGTTCGCCTCCCGGCTACGTGGGGTACGGCGAAGGCGGCATGCTGACCGAGGCCGTGCGGCAGAAGCCCTACAGCGTCGTCCTGCTCGACGAGTGCGAGAAGGCGGACCTGGACGTCATGAACCTGTTCTATCAGGTGTTCGACAAGGGCATGCTGTCCGACGGTGAGGGGCGCCTCATCAACTTCCGCAACACGGTCGTCATCCTGACGAGCAACCTCGCGACCGATCAGATCATGCACGTGCACGAGGGCGGCAAGAAGCCCGACACGGAGGAGGTGGTGGACATGATCCGCCCGACCCTCTCCAAGCACTTCAAGCCCGCGCTCTTGGCCCGCATGACGATCGTGCCGTACCGGCCCATGGATCCGCAGATCCTGGCCGAGATCGCGCGCCTCAAACTGAGCAGCCTGTCCAAGCGCCTGATGCTCGCCCACAAGACCGAGACCGTCTTCGAGGACGAGCTCATCGAGCACCTGGTCTCGCGGTGCACGGAGGGCGAGACGGGAGCCCGCGCGCTCGATCACGCGATGCGAGGTTCTCTCATGCCCAACCTCGCCCGAGCCCTGCTCGAGCAGATGGCGGGCGATGGGGTGGGCTCGAAGCTCTCGATCGGACTCGGGGAGGCCGGCGGTTGGGGCTTCAAGTTCTCCCCGTAGTTCGCCGAGGACGGGGTTTTCGCGGGACGCGCCTTGCGCGCGTTCCGCCTTGTTGTAGGACCTGCAGGGACGCCGTGTTAGGCTCCTTGCGGCGCGCAGGTGCTGCGCGCGGTGGTTGAACATGACCACGGTCGTCATCAACGTCTTCGACTCAGAGGCAGGGACGACCGCCGAGTACTCGTTCAACAAGTCTCCGGTGCGTCTTGGCCGCAATCCGCTCAACGACCTGACGCTGCCGTTCCCGTTCGTCTCGGGGTGGCACGGGGTCGTGCGCTTCGACGAGCAAGGCGCGAAGTTTTTCGATCTCGGGTCCACGAACGGGACGCTCCACAACGGGCGCCGGATCCAAGCCGGTGAGGCGATCAACGTAGAGGGCACGCTCGCCCTGACGATCGGCAAGCTGGAGCTGCGCGTGCAGCAACGCGGCGCCGACGGGTTCTCGCCCGAGCCGCCGCCTCTCGGAGCGCCGTCTCTCGGAGCGCCGCCCCCCGGGATTCCGACCGCCGGATTCGGAGCCGTACCCGTGGCACCGCCCGCCGGCCCCGTGCCTGCGGGGCCGCCCCCCGGTTATCTGCCGCAGTCTGGATTCCTGCCCACGGCCGAGTTCCAAGCGCAGGTTCCGGTCCCCCCCTCGCACGACGCCCTCACGAAGCGGCGTTCGCCGCTGCCCGGCGGGACGAAGGCTCACCCGGCGACGAGCGACGGCAGCGACTCTTCTCCCCCGGGCATGGGCACGGCGCACGTCGAGATGTCGGATGTGCACCAGCTGGTGAACCGGCTGCGTCCTTCGTACGACAACTTCCGGCAAGGCTGGAGCTCCATGCACGCCGAGCTCGGGCGCGCGATCGAGGCCATGCCCGCGCAGATGCGAGGATTCGCGATCTCCATCCTCCAGCGCGAGTTCCCCGAGATCTCGAAGGAACCCGAGTTCGTGACCATGGCGGAAGGGTTCGGCAGCTCCGCCAAGATCCCCGCAGCGCAGCCCGGAAAAGAGGGGGCAGGCGCCGCGGCCGTGGCCGCGCTCTCGCGCTCGCTCTGCCCCGACGATGAACCCCCCGCCACGCACGCCGAGGCGCAGCGCTTCCTCTCGTGCGTGGAGGACGTCCTGCGGGCGAGCGCAAAGGCGTTCGTCGAGCTCCAAAAGGGCCAAGAAGAGTTCGGCAACCAGATGGGGGTGCGCACGATCAAGGAATTCACCGCGTTGCACGCGGCTGGGACCTCCGAGAACGTGCTCCGCTACTTGCTCGACTGGCGCCACGGCGGGCCGCACCGCACCCAAGAGCTCGTCGGGGTCTATGCCGACCTCATGATCCATCAGGTCGCGCTGCTCAACGGCGTGATGGCGGGCGTGCGCAGCTTGCTCGCTCGGCTCTCGCCCGAGGAGATCGAGCGCCGCGTGACGGCGGGTTGGCCCACCCGCGCGTCCGCCGTGTGGAAGCAGTACACGGAGCGCTATCGGGAGCTCTCGCTCGAGGACAAGGCCGTCGTGGCGGTCGTGTTCGGTCGCGAGTTTGCGCGGGCGTACGCCGAAGTCGGGGGAGAGAGCGGTGAAGGCAGCCATCGCTGACGGCCCCTGGTACACTGCCGCTCCGTGAGACGCTGGCTTCGAATCGCCGCAGGCTCCCTCTCCGTCCTCTCACCCGCGTGCAAGCCCACCGTAGAGACGGACCTGCCGCTGTGCAAATCGGAGGTCGTGGGCTCCGAGGCCGAGGAAGTCGTGGCCGGCGAGATCCCGCCGGACATCTGGTTCCTCATCGTGCTGCGCAACTACAACCGCAACACGTGGGAGGTCGCGCGCCCCGTCCACGACTGCAGCGGGCGGAAGATCGACCAGCCACCGCCGGCCGCGTATGCAGCGTGCCTGTCGCAGAAGCGGACGGGCATCCCGTTGCCCGCCCGTCCGCTCACGCCGGAGGACCTCGTGCTCGTCCCCATGGACGACGGGCGTCAGCTCGTGTGGGTCAAGACCACGTACTTCGAGGATGGCGAGGCCGTCGGACCCATCGCGCTCGCCGAGATGTCCGTTCGCGGCGTCGTCATCCGGACGATCGGGACGATGCGGGCGCAGGCCAACAAGGGCACGGTTCG